>Ga0209404_10001680_pt1 | contig 14613 bp, 12 predicted proteins | sample TroAtlMetagenome_2_FD_187447 | JGI IMG/M metagenome (GOLD analysis project Ga0209404, IMG submission 187447) | Marine eukaryotic phytoplankton communities from Atlantic Ocean - Tropical Atlantic ANT8 Metagenome (SPAdes) (version 2) | ecosystem: Environmental > Aquatic > Marine > Oceanic...
GAAGTGTCGTTTTAAAAACGACGGAAGGGGGAAAGGAGGTCACCGTCAGAGATGTCGAAGGAGAGATCGTCTTTGAAGGGCCATGGGACAATGATCAGGACAAGGCTGCTGCGCCGCAGGACATTCGTGAGCGGCTCGACGTAATGTTCCAGCAGAACCGGTTCAAGTTTCGTCTCGACCAGATTCCAGAGCCCGATGTGGAGGTTCCGGAAAACGAGGAGCTCGATCTGGAATAACCCTCATCGAATACACCGGACTCATCGGATTCCGTTTTCCGGGGCCGCGCTTTTGATCCGTGCGGATCCACGTGGGTTTTAGGTCTCCACGAGAATGCTTTTGAGGTATTGCTCTCCGGTAAAATCTGGAGGCATCGGGAATTGGGATACGTGGGCCCTAGCTGGTATGGCTGCTCTCACCATCCGGTCGAATAAGGAGCTGGAAAGGCGGCGGCAGTTCGTGGTGCAAAGGAGCCATCCACCAGGAGAGAGGCAGGCCGTAGCCAGCGAGACCAGATGGCCGTAGTGATCTTCAGCCTGAAAGACCTTTCCACCCTGATCCCTCGAAAAGGTAGGAGGATCCAGAATAATGCCCGTGAAGAGGCGCTTCTGCCTAGCGAATCTCTGGAACCAGTGAAACGTATCGCCTTTGCAAAAATATTGTGTGGAAACATCGATGCCATTGAGCTCCATATTTCTCTTCGCCCAGTCAATGTAGGGCTGGGAAAGATCAAGGGTGGTTGTGGTAGCGCCCGCAAGGGCGGCACAAACGGAAAAGGCTCCTGTATAGGCAAAGGTATTAAGCACGGTGTCGCCCGGTTGGCAGCGATCCCGGACTCGGGTTCGATTGTCCCTTTGATCAAGAAAGATTCCTTGGGAATAGCCTGACTGGAAGCTGACAAGATAACGAACTCCCCGCTCCGCAATTTCGAAAGGTTTCTCGACGGGAGGTCCGGATATCAGAGCTGGCGATTTCCGATCGGTCTGATCAAGCCGTTTCCAGTATGTTGTTACCGGCGGTGAGAGATTGGAAGCCCAGTCGCTGAGTTCCGGGGCAAGCTCAGGAGAAGAAGTAGAGAGCAGGCGCCGACCCGCGAATTCGTCAATATAGATTCCTGGCATCTCATCACCGATACCGTCCACAAGACGGAATGAATCGGTATCACCCAGACACAGCTCTGATCGGATTTTCTCGGAGATTTGTATTTTGCCAGCCATGGGAGTGCCGCGATTGATTGAGGCAGTCTCGCGGAGGTCGCAGGGGTATCCAGCGAAATCCTGTGGACCGTAGTGCTAAAACGATTGGAATCATTTTACGATCATCAATACTTCCAGCGGATGAGCACCTGGAGGACAGAGTTGGCGGAAGCCGTGCAAACGGGCAGGCTTCTTGAGGAGTCGGCGACAAATATAGGCCTTCTGCTTGCTGGAACCAGCGATGGTAGTGCCGAAGAGGCGGTGGCAGAGCTGGTTAAAGGTGGACGATGGGAAGAGCTGAATGACAGGTTCTACAAGAAATTAGCTTTCGGAACGGGTGGAATGAGGGGGCGGACGATTGGCAGGGTGGTTACCGCTGCAGAGCGTGGGAGTCACGGGGCCTCAGAGAGGCCAGAGGTGCCCTGCCATGGGACCGCTACGATGAACTTCTATAATCTGAACAGGGCGATTCGGGGCTTTATCGCCTACCTGAAGAAGGATTTGAAGGATGCGGGAGAAGATCGCAGGCCAGTGTTTGTGATTGCCCACGATACCCGTCATTTTTCTGCTGAATTCGCGCGGTATTGCGGGAAGGTTTGCGCAGAGCTGGGATGTGATGCCCATCTATTCGATGGTCCCCGTTCCACTCCCGAACTCTCTTTTGCGCTGCGGCAGCTGGGAGCAGATGGTGGAGTCGTTCTGACGGCGAGCCACAATCCCGCGCAGGACAATGGGTTCAAGGCCTACTACCGTGATGGAGGCCAAATCGTTGATCCTCACGCGCAGCGTATCATGGAAGAGGTGAACACTCTTGTGAGCGATAGTTACGAGGCTCTCCCGAATCAAGAAAGAGGGACGGTGCATGTCCTTGGCGCGGAGATGGACCAGCAGTATATGCTGAGGTTGAAAAAAAATCTTTTGGCTCCGGAGTTACTTGAAGGGCGACCTGCCAAGGTGGTCTATACCAACCTTCACGGCACTGGAGGATGGATCGTAGTGCCCATGCTCCGAGAACTAGGATTCGAGGTCTTTACGGTGGCTGAGCAGGATGTCCAGGATGGGACCTTTCCAACGGTGGCCTCTCCGAACCCCGAGAACGCCGCGGCACTGCAAAAAGCCATTGAGCTGGCAGAGGAGATTGGGGCGGATGCGGTGATTGGGACAGATCCGGACTGTGATAGGATGGGGGTGGCAGTGCGTGCTGCCAGTGGTGACATGCAGTTATTGAGCGGAAACCAGATAGGGACTCTCCTCGCTTGGTATCGAATAAAGACCTACTGTGATAAGGGCATTATTACGGAGTCGAACAGAAGTCGTGCGACTCTGATCAAGACTTTCGTAACTACCGATTTTCAATCAGCAATTGCGCGTCATTATGGAATCGGGGTTGTGAATACCTTGACTGGTTTCAAGTATATCGGGGAGAAGCTTCGCAAATATGAGGAGGCAGTCCCTGCAGAAAAGCGGGCGAACTATTGCTCTCTGGACGAAGAGAAAACACGAGCCCTGCGACTGGAATACTCCAAGTTCTTCGTGTTTGGAGGGGAAGAGAGTTACGGGTATCTTGGAAGTGACTTTGTTCGGGATAAAGATGGGAATGGGTCGGTAGTGATGTTTGCTGAGTTAGTCGCTTTTGCTATGAGTGAGGGCAAGCATGTGACGGATCTTCTGGATGATCTTTACCAGCAGTTTGGTTTCTATCACGAGCTCAACACTCACCTCGTAATGGAGGGTGCTGAGGGAGCAGTGAAAATTGCCGGTCTGGCCGAGTCGTATTCCACGCATCCCCCATCCTCAATTGGTGGAGTGGATGTGGTGAAAGTTCGGGATTTCAGTCGAGAGGAGATCTTCGATGAAGAGGGAGACCGTATTCCCAAGACCGGAATGATGATGATCACTCTAGCGGATGGAAGGCGCTATGCGATCCGCCCATCCGGGACCGAGCCCAAGATCAAGTTCTACCTTTTTGGGAGTGGAGCGCCTGATCCCGTTGATTTGGAAGCTAGCAAGGCGGATGTAAAAAAAGAGGTCGAGATGCTCTGGCAAGCGCTCGAATCGGACGCCCTGAGTCGCATGGGCTCGCTCGCCCCCTCAGGGAAAGATGCCTAATAGGAGCCCTTCGGAAGAGAACTTCAAACTTTGCGCCAGGTGGCAGCGTAACCCCTGGTATCAAGATGGATAAAGGTTGGGTAGAGTCCGACCCCGCCTCGAAAAAACCCCTCTCTGCGGAGTTGCAGCGCTGTATCGAAAGCTTTCCTTGGTGAACAGAAATAGACGAGGTCCAGCGCCTGATTACGGGTATGGTAGGAGCCCTTGACCGCGCCTGGGACCTTGGCATTGTAGCGCGGACTCCGGTACCCAGAGGTGATTCGGCACATGGGGGTTTGTAGGCGCTCTCGAAGTTCGTCGGCTACCTTCAGGGTAGGGGCAAGTTTTTCCCACAGTTTGACGGGTGGAAGTGTATTCTCAACTCCACCCATGACCCCTCGGTGCGGATCAATGATTTCCTCGGCTGAGAGATGACGAAGGTCAAGGGTGAGGAGAAAGTCTCTGAAGGAGTCCTCCAGCTCAAGAGGTCGTCCCAGAGGAGGGTTCGGCTCGGTCTCCCAAGGTGTATCAGGAACGGGGAGTGGGGATTCCTGCTGGTCTGCGAGATTGAGATCAGGGGTGTAAGGCGCTGGAGAGTCAGGGCTCCGCCGTCTGGTGGCTCCGAGGTGAGCAGGGAGCTGAAGAAGCTTACGGCCAGCACAGAGGGAAGATATCGCGCCGAAACCCAGAACCGAACCGGACTGGAGAAACCGCCTTCGCTGCAGAGTGGAGCGGGAGATATTCATGACGAACAGCCTAGGTCAAAATTACTACGTATTTCTTAAGTAATTGGAAGCCTGAAAACCAAGAATAAGGGAATTGTGCTTATTCCGTGGGGTGGCGAGACTCCATCCTCGATGAGAATTATCAAGGTGCTGTGGCCGTGGTGTGCGGTGGTGCTCTCAGGAGTATTGCTGGCTCTCTGCTACGCACCATTTGACACGCCGGTGATGGTTTGGGTTGGGTTGATCCCGCTGTTCGCCGCGGTCTGGGGGAGCGGAGGTGTGAAACGAGGGCCCCGGGGGTTCGCGCTGGGGTATCTCGCTGGCCTGAGCTTCTGGTTGATCAATCTTAAGTGGATTTCGGAGGTGGGGACGATTGGCTGGATTGCGGTCTCCTGTTTCCTTGCTCTCTATTTTGCGCTCTGGGGACTTTTTGCCTCGGGGGCAGGTAACCCTTGGCGGCAGAAACCCGAAGTGCTGGGAGAGTCTGAGACAGGTATTGCCGCCAAGGTCAGCGAGCGTCTGAAGAAGGAGAAGAGGCGGCGAGGAAGGTCGGTTGAGGAGTCTCGCAGGGTGTTGATATTTGCGATTGTGAATGCTTGTTGCTGGTGTGGACTAGAATGGGTCCGGGGATGGTTTTTCACGGGGTTTGGCTGGAACGGGCTTGGGGTTGCCTTTCATAATCAGCCAATTCTGGCGCAGGGTGCAGACCTTGTTGGGGTTTCTGGTTTGTCGTTTCTCCCCGTTTTCGTCATGGGGGTAGTTGTTCAGGTTGGCCGAGGATTATATCAGGAAATTCAGAGCGGGCGGTTACGCGCTCATTGGGATTTTGGATGTGCGATGGTAGTTCTCGCGAGCTGTTTCATGTATGGGGTCTGGAAATTGCATGGTGAGCGCGAGGAGGCCTCTACCCCTCTGAACGTGCTCCTCGTCCAGTTAAACATTCCCCAGGAGGCCAGCCAGAAACTCTGGTCTGCGGAAGACATCTATAGAGGTTATGAGGAAGAAACCCTGGAGGCGCTCGAAAGTCTAAGCCTTGCTAATGAGCAGCGAGTTAAGGACGCAATGGAGGCGGGATATCCCGAGCCCGTTAGTCTGGATGTTCCTGATTGGATCGTATGGCCCGAGTCAGCTCTTCCCGACGTGCTCTACTACGGGAAGAAGAATGAACAGGAGCTCGGGCGGAGATCACTTTCATTACTTGAAGAGGTGAAGTCTCGTGGTCAATTCACGCTTTTGTTTGGAATGCTGGAATATGAAGCCGAGAGAATCATGCCTTCTGCGCCACTGACCAGAAAGGAGAGGGGCAAAGCCTTCAATTCTCTGGTTGCGCTTCCCAAGGGAGAAAGTGTGTTCCGGACTTACCGCAAGCAACACCTTGTTCTCTTCGGGGAGACCATTCCTTACGTGGAGCAGCTTGGTGTTCTGCGGTGGCTCTGGGAGAAGTCGGCCGGAACTGAATACGGAGGGTCTTTTAGCGCAGGGGATCAGCAGGAGCCAATGAGGTTGCCTTTACCCTCGGCAGAAGGGGAGGAATTTTCAGTGATACCAACGGTCTGCTTTGAAGATACCGTTGCACGAAAGATGCGAAAATTTGTGAAGGGGGGAGGGCAGCTGATCGTCAATATTACGAATGATGGTTGGTTTAAGAACAGCGAGGCAGCCGCGCAGCATTTTGCTAACGCGAAGTTCCGCTCCATTGAGTTTCGGCGTCCCACAGTACGCTCGGCGAATACCGGCGTCAGTGCAGTGATCAACAGCCATGGAACTGTATTGAACCGTAAAACAATGGAGAGACGAATTCTTCTCAATGATTCAGATTCGCATCTGACCCGCGGCTGGCTCTATTCGACCGTATATGTCCCACTTGCCGGTCGTTTGACCGTCTATGCCCGGTTTGGTGACTGGTTCGCCGTGCTGGCCTTGCTGGCGGCTATTGGATGGTGGATCACACGACGGAGGAATAGGTTCGGAAAAAGAGGGTAGAATGAATTGAATAGGGCTGAGTGACCCTTGACGCTTGAAAGTATCGCCGGAGGACGATAACAGGCCACCTGATGGCTGGTGGTGATGTCAGAGGCGTTCTGCAATATGTGCCGATGTTCCGGGGGAGAACATTCGTCGTGGTATTCGATGAGGGCTTACCGGAATCTGCAGTTGCAGAGGCCTTGCTTGATCTCAAGGTCCTTCAGGGAATTGGGGTGAATCTGGTCATTGCAGTGGCAGGCGGCGAAGAGGCGGTCTCGGTGGCAGCCGATCGGGCACTGGACCTCGAGATCAAGTTTGCCCGGTTGAATGGCGAGGAATCAGTTGGTCCGATTTTGGAGCGAGGACAGGCAGCCATTGTCAGGTGCCCAGCAGACGGAATTTTTGGAGAGTCACTGGCTAGCCTGGGCTCGGAAATTGGAGCCACCAAGCTCATTGGATTGCTTAATGGCCCCGGGATTCTCAGAGGTGGACAGGCGGTCCGTGCCGTTTCCTGCTCTATGTTGCGGGGATTTCTGGATGACTCTTCAGGAGCCGCCCTGACTGGTGGAGAGCTTCTGAAAGATGCCGCCGTGGTTTGCCGGGCGGGTGTGCCCAGGGTTCATATTCTTGATGGTCGACAACAGGGTGTATTGGCTGACGAGTTATTCTCTAATGAGGGGGTAGGAACGATGGTTCATGCGGATAGTTACCGCGACGTACGCTCCCTTCGTGAAGACGACGTTCCGGAGCTTCTTGCCATGATCGGGCGTTCAGTCCGGGCGTCTCACCTGGTGCCTCGCGATTACGAGGAGATTCTCCGGAAAGCAGATGATTTCCTCGTATTGTGTGTGGATGACAACGTAGTGGGCTGCGTTGCACTACATTGTCACCGGGCTGATCTCGCGGAACTGGCCTGCCTCTACGTGAAGCAGTCTCATGAGTGTCGTGGCTATGGAAAATTGCTTGTGGAGTCGGCTGAGGAGAGAGCCAGCGAGCGGAGTATTCATACGATCTTTGCGCTGACAACCCGGGCGGTTTCGTTCTTTGAAAACCTGGGTTACAGGATGGCGGATACCTCGATTGTGCCCGAGAACCGCGCAAGAAAGTGCGAGGAAAGTGAGAGGAGTTCTGCCGTGCTTACCAAGAACCTTGGCTAGATCAGTCCCTCCCCGGTGGGAGGAGGCGCGAGACGCTAGTTCTTTCCGGGATCCTCCGGACACTCCGCCATGATGGTGTGATATATGGAAAGGTTTCGAAGGGTCTCTGACCACAGTGATTGATCATGGGTTCTGATCAGTAGGTCAGCGGTGGGTTTGGCTGGTATCCAGGAACGATGGCGAATTTCGTCCTCCAGTTGGCCCCGGGACCACCCCGAGTATCCGAGAAAGGCCCTGACAACGACCCCGGGAGTCTCGGCCCGTTTTATGGCATCTGGCGCAGCAATGCTGGTTTCAAAGCATAGGCCTTCACTTTCGGACCACCACAGGGCAGCAAAGGAGAGATTCTCGTTTGAAACTGGGCCGCCGAGGTAAACAGGGATACCGGAGAGAGCTTTGAATTCCTCCTGCTCAAGGAAATCGCCTACGTTATGATCGGACGGGTGATTCAGAATGAGTCCGCAGGCTCCCTCTTCGGCATTGTGCTCCGTGAGAAGGATCACGGAGTGATGAAAGGGGCCCTCACCCAGGGTGGGATCAGCAATCAACAGTTGGCCCTCGAGGCGTATTGGTGCGTCATAGCCGGTCGAATCAGCCATGCAGGCAGCGTGAATGCAGCCAGAGGGTGCGTCAAGGGAGCTCCGGGGGTCGAGGAATCGGGCCTTGGGATGAGGGGACGATATTTTGAGGTTCAGCTAACGACAATTAGCGACTAAGAACCTACTGTGTTCGTTGACCACACTAGGATCTATGCGCAGGCAGGGAACGGCGGAAATGGCGTGGTCAGCTTCCGGCGAGAAAAGTTTGTGCCCCGTGGAGGTCCGGATGGGGGAGACGGCGCGCAAGGTGGTGACGTGATCCTCATAGTGGATCAGCATACCGATAATCTCAGGTCGTTTCACTACAACCCCCGGATGATCGCGAAGGACGGTGGGCACGGACAGAGTTGGAAACGCCACGGAAAGAATGGAAAATCCGTGGTGGGAAAGGTGCCACCGGGAACGTTGGTGTATCGGAGTTCAGCTAAGACCGTCACGGAGGCAGTGCAGCTGGAACAGTCTGGGGCAGGGATAGACTTGGAGCTCGTTGCGGATCTGACATCCGAGGGAGAGGAGCTTGTGCTCTGCAAGGCGGGCGACGGAGGAAAGGGAAACTGGCAGTTTCGTAGTTCTACGAACCGTGCCCCGGAGGAGTTCACGATTGGGACGGAGGGGGCGGAGGGAGTGTTTTATCTCGAGCTGCGCCGTATTGCAGATGCCGGAATGGTTGGATTTCCCAATGCGGGGAAATCAACCCTCACGACAAAGCTGAGTGCGGCTCGTCCAAAGGTAGCGTCCTATCCATTCACGACTTTGAATCCGATGGTCGGAGTGGTGGAGTTTGATGATTTCAAACGGTGTACGATTGCAGATATCCCGGGCTTAATTGAAGGGGCCCATGAGAACCGCGGACTTGGTCATGAATTTTTAAGGCATATTACAAGGTGTGGCCTCCTTCTTTTCGTGGTGGACATGGCTGGAAGCGAATGCCGGGATCCTATTTCTGATATCGAGACGCTTCGAACGGAAATTAAATTGTATGAGCCGGAGCTGTCCAAGCTCGATTGGATAGTGATTGCCAATAAGATGGACCTTGATGAGGCGGAGGAGAATCTGACTCAATTCCGACAGCGTTTCCCGAAGGTGGAGATTGTTCCCGTTTCAGCTATGCTGGAGGAGGGTCTTGAAGAGTTGCGGGCGCTCCTATGTGAGCGGGTTGGAAAGAGAGACCGGTAGTCGCACGCCAGCAGGGAGGATTTCACTACGATCAATGATCCATGTCGGCAAATCAGAAGACTTTGGTTTTTGTGTATGGCACCTTGCGGCGCGGATCCTCTAATCACTTCAGGTTGGGCAAGGCGCCTTTTGTGGAAGAGGCTTGGATTCTCGGACGCCTCTATCGCATTGATTGGTATCCGGGAATGCGGTTGGACGAGGAAGGGGTCCCGGTTCGGGGAGAAATCTACGAAATTGAGCGGGAAGCGCTGCGGGAGCTGGATGTTTTTGAGGGAAATGAGTTTGAGCGTCTGAAGACCAAGGTACACGCCAAAGGGGCCGGGGATTTCCATGTCTGGCTCTACGAATATTGTAGGGAAGTGGATTCCGACGCAGAGCTTTTGCCAGCGGACTGGGCGCATCACGAGAGAAAGAATGACCGGAAGGTTCCTGCCCCGCTCTTCAGTCTGGCTACCTTCATCTTATTGCCAGCTACTGCGGCCTTGGGTGCGTTCATGACCTGGGCAGATCCAGACTCTTTCAGCAGGCTTAGCTGGGTCTTGCAGGCTGTCAGTATCGTTCTTCCCCTTCTCGCTTTTCTCGCCGGGAGAAAAGCTCATGTACGACAGGAACGGTGGGCGGAGGGTGCTGAGGTATGTGCCGCAGTAGCCTTCATTGTCTTCTGCCTGATGCTGCTCATACGGTTTCTTCCCTCCGCTTTCGAAGCGTTTCCGAACTAGTCGGGGTGAGCGGATTACTCTCCTGGCGGAAGTGAGGATATCACTGGGCAGGGACTTATCGGCCAAGGAGGCTTCCCATCGGAGCGTAGAGCTCGGTCTGGCGGGAGGTTTGCTCGAGCAGGTCATCAGCAAGGGTAATTTTCCCTTCTTCAAAGAGAGTGATAGTGCTGGATCCTCCAAAAGAAAAATAGCCGCGTTCATCACCGCGGTTGATTTTTTCGCCGGGAGCAAACGTCTGGGAAATGGACCCCACGTTCGTAGCGCCGATATCGATCATCAGGATGGTGCCGAAACGGCTGGTCTCAAGCTCGGTGATCATTCTCTTATTTTGCCACAGGTAGGAAAGGTTGCGGCGAAGAGCAATGGGTGAAACGGAGAAGAGCGCTCCGTTGATGAGGCTGGAGGTCGAAGGAATCCCTGCAGCCGGGAAGTGAAAGCGGTGATAATCGGTGGGGCAGAGGCGGGAGAGAACGAGGCTTCCTTTAGCGAACCTCTTGCTGAGCTCATCGGAGCCAAGAAGAGAAGAAAGAGAGAAACGCTGTCCCTTGACGAAGACCGAAGTGATCTTGGAGATATCCGGAAAACCAAGGTGGCGGCCATCGCAAGGAAAAGTGGCGGTTTCCGGATCCGAGTCAAAGGGGCGGGCCTCGGTTTTTAGCTTTCGAATGAAAAACTCGTTGAAGCTTTTAAAGGATTCCAGAGGCTCTGCGAACTCGGAGGAATTGAGGGCGAACTCCTTGATGAAGGGTGCTACGAGCGCGCGACTCGCCGGACGGGCCATTCGCCGACCATACCATCGGGAAAAAAAGGGCTTCTTGACTACTTGCTGGAGCAGAGAGCCCCAGCGGGTCTCGTAGGCGAGGCGTAGCCATCTTTCCCCGTAAACCTGCTCGGTCTCTAGTCTTTGGGTCAGACGATTATAGTAGCGGATTGGCTCCACGGGAGTGAGATTGCCCCTTGCGTCGAGGGCGTGGCAAGATTAGGTGTCCCGGAGACGCTAACCCATATGTATTTTCAACATTCTTCGCCCTCAGGTGCTTTTGTGGCTGGCCGCAGGCTCAGGCGACCGAGGTGGGCGGTGCGGTGGTTTGCGATATTCGGGCTGCTGACGGTAGTGAGCGGCTGCGAACAGGCCGACCGAGAGGTCACGGTGACGGCATCAAGTCGAAGAGATCTGGTTCTTTGGGACAAGGCCTACCCTGGTGACCTCAAGGATCAGGCGCCCTCCGAGTGGCGAAGGGTACCTTGGACTCAGATGCGTTATTATAACTATCGTTTTGGGTTACGGGGGGACGGTGAGGTCTGGCTGAGCGTGGTGCCGAGTCGGACCGAGGATTCGGTTCTCCAAAATATTAACCGGTGGTATAATCAATTCAGGATGCCGGAAATTGTGAGTGTCGAGGATCTCAAGCAGGAGCCTGCGCTGGGGACCACGGGGTATCTAGTCGAGGCGGAGGGCACGTACTACGGGGGAATGGGTGCCGAACCCAAAGAAGATGCCCGAATGCTGGCCCTTGCTGTGCCAATCAGCCGGAATCTCGTGACGATCAAAATGGTGGGTTCTCCGGTGGATGTGGATGCAGAAAGGCAGCGATTCCTTGATTACTGTAAAGGGCTCCAGTTTTCTGACGTAGATGTTATTGAATCACCTGAGGTAAAGTGAGCGATTCCCCGAATGAATCCAGATCCACAGATGTGGACGAGTATTTCGCCAAGGCTGGAGAGAGGGCCGAGGCGGGCGGGAAGGGTGCTGCAAGTAAGAAGTCCGTGTTTAAGGATGGGGCAGTGGTGAGCGAGGAGGCAGCGGTAAGCGAGGAAAGGCCCCCGACCCAACCGGCACCCATACCCCCATACCAGGCAACGGTAAGCCAGAAAGCTAGGCCGAGGAGAAGTTTCTGGTCCTGGGCATTTCGTGTCATGGCCGGATTCGAAGTGGCGATCATTTGTTTATTGATGCTTTTTGCGGCTACCTTTTTTGGGACCCTCGAGCAGACTCAGGTAGGACTCTACCTGACCCTCCAGAAATACTTCGATATGGAGGCTCTTTTTGTCATTCCCGAGCTGAATGGGAAAATGATCCCCTTGCCGATCCCGGGGACTTTCTGGGTTAGCGCAGTACTCGTTGTCAACATGACCCTAGGAGGCCTGATAAGGGCAAGGAAGGGATTGAAAACTGCGGGAGTTCTCATAGCTCATTTCAGCATGATTTTTCTCCTAGTGGCGGGAGGAGTCTCTCAGCTCAGCAAGAAGGAGGGTGTTATGCACGTCTATCAAGGTGATCGATCTGATTACGCTCGTAGTTACACGGAGCCGACCATCGAGATTTATCCAAATAGTGAGAGTGGGCAGCGTGAAAGGCCTTTCGTAATAGACACTAAGAAACTGAGTGGGCTCAAGCCGGGGCAGTCCCTCACTGTTCGGTTGCCAGATCTTCCTTTTGATCTCAAGGTTACTGGTTTTCTTCGCAGTTCGGATCTTCTTCAGCTCGCGAGGGCCAAGGAGCAGTATGAGGGGGAGAGAGTCGTGGATGGTTTTTTCCTCAAGGAAAAGAAGCGGGCTCAGCAGGAAGAGACCAATTTGACTGGTTGCTACCTCACGGTTCTCGATAAAGACGGTGCCGCGCTTCAAGAGATGCTGCTGCACTACAATGGGATGCTCTTCCCGACTCCGGGCACCGCCATGATACAGGGCAGGCGTTATGAGTTCTCTTTGACCCGCTGGATTTGGCCCATGCCCTTTGAGATCGAACTGGATAAAACTCTGGGAGAGTATTGGCCGGGAACCCGGGATCCGAGCTGGTTCCAGAGCGATATTACCAAGGTCGAGGGAGAGTTACGAAAGGAGTATTCCATCGTGATGAACAAACCCATGCGTCATGAAGGGGTAACCCTCTATCAGGCCTCCTGGGCTCCTCCTGCCCCGGGTGGTCGTCCCAGTTCAGGTTTCGCAATCGTTCAAAATCCTTCGGATCAATGGCCTAAGTGGTCACTCTACATCGCGTCCTTTGGACTCATGCTCCATTTTGGCATGAAGTTGACCCGGTTCCTCGGATCCTCAATTCCCAAGAAGAAAAAGTCCCATGCCTAAGAAAAGCCTCAACGGAGCTGCTCGTTGGACAGGATTTGCCCTGGCGATCGTGGTCACGGTCTGGATCGCAGTGGTGACCAACCGGGATGGCTATTCCAAGAAGGAATACCAGGAGGTGGTGGGATATTCAAAATGGACGGATGATACCGTCGAGATTGCCAAGGGCATTCCGGTGCAGGATGGAGGCCGGGTGAAGCCGTTTGAGACCCGGGCGCAATTCCTGATGTTGAAGCTGCATGGGGCGCGCAAGATGAAGTTTAAGAGTGGCGGAGAACAGATCAGTATCGGGCCCACAGAGTGGCTGCTTGATATTCTTTTTCGGCCGGAACTTGCCATGACCATGCCGACGTTTCGAGTGGATGACTCGGACCTGTTGGAGGCAGTCGGAATGGAGGTGGAGAACCGCAGGGATCGCTATAGTTATATTCAGCTGGAGCCCCACATGCAGAACCTAGGGAAAAAGGCAGGGGATCTGCAGAAGAGGATTCAGGCAGAAATGCAGAAAAACCCTGACTACAAATTCCCGGGAGGAGAATCAGATCCACGAGCCCTAGCCCGGAAGATCATGGAGTATCAAGGAATGCTTGCCAGTAATGATTTCTCCAAGGGGGTCACCTTGGACGCTTCCGCGGAGACGGCGGATGGGGAGCAGATGAATAGGGTCAGTTACTGGGTGAAGGCCATGCCGGTGCTGGCAGCGGCCCTGCGTCAGCAGGAAGTTCCCGCGCATGTCCAACAGCTCATCAATGAAGTGAGCTTCAGACTGGGGCGCGGGGAAGGTGGAATTGAGTGGCTTCCCCCTTACGAGGCGAACGTAACCCTGCCCCCTGGTGGCTCGGCAACCATTCATTCTGGAGAGGTGGTCAAGACCTTCAAGGTTAGTTGCGAGGCTGGACAGGTTGAGATGTTCGAGGGAAGTTCCACCATGGGGACTCTCGATGAGGGAGCGGACAAGAGTTATCCCGGGGCGGAACTGGTCGCGAAGAACACGGGAGAGGGGAGTGCTACCCTGCGAATTCAGGGACGTGAGTGGATGTCAGCAGGGAATCGGCTGGGAGAGGTGTCAAGAGGCCTCGATATTACTCATTGGGAGGAACTCTCAGATGATCTGAAAACCCTCGAGGAGCTCTGTGCCGCTGCGGAGGGGAAGGAGAGTGAGTTCGCTGAGAAGCTGGACGACTGGCGAGAGGAACTTGTTAAGCGGGCCACCGTGCTTGGAGAAACAGAGGACAAGTTGAAATCAGAGGTGGCTTATTACGGGAAGAACTATTTCGTGCGAGGGCTGGCTTGGTTTGTCCTAGCCTTCGTAGTGGCAGCTGTCAGTTGGCTGGCGCCGGCCTCTGGATGGGGAAAGTGGACTTACCGCTTAACCTGGCTTCTGGGAGGTCTGGGTGCGTTCTACCTTATCTGGGGAATCGTACATCGTTGTATCCTGATGGAGCGCCCACCCGTGGGGAACCTCTACGACACGATACCCTTCATTGCGGGTGGGGGCGTACTCGTCCTGTTTCTTCTTGAGGCGGCAACTCGTCGTCGGATCGCTCTTGGCGCGGCCATTGCGGTGGGGCTTCTCGGACTCTTCCTGGCACGGGCCTTTGAAGGAGTGGATGCTCAGGATCACATGGATCCCCTGCGGGCGGTATTGCGCTCCAATTTCTGGCTCTCGACCCACGTGATCATCATTACTCTGGGCTATTCCGGGGGCCTGATTGCGGCGGCGATGTCGCATGTCTTTATCTACGCCAAGGCCTTTGGCCTCGATCGGAGTGACAGATCCCTTTCCCGGTTCCTGACCCGCTCGGTATACGGGCTGGTATGCTTTACGCTATTCTTCTCTCTCGTAGGGACGGTGCTGGGAGGGATCTGGGCCAACGACTCATGGGGCCGTTTCTAGGGTTGGGACC
>Ga0209404_10001682_pt1 | contig 14592 bp, 10 predicted proteins | sample TroAtlMetagenome_2_FD_187447 | JGI IMG/M metagenome (GOLD analysis project Ga0209404, IMG submission 187447) | Marine eukaryotic phytoplankton communities from Atlantic Ocean - Tropical Atlantic ANT8 Metagenome (SPAdes) (version 2) | ecosystem: Environmental > Aquatic > Marine > Oceanic...
AAAAACACTACAATTGCGCCGCAATTAACCCTCAACTGAATAGGTGTTGTTGCATGCTACGAATCATCCAAGAAGCCCTGACGTTCGACGATGTGTTGCTGGTTCCCGGCCACTCGACAGTTCTTCCACATACTGCCAAACTTCAAACTCGTCTAACTCGTGGTGTCACGTTAAATATCCCTATGGTATCTGCGGCGATGGACACCGTCTCTGAAGCACGCCTAGCGATTGCACTTGCTCAAGAGGGTGGCATCGGTTTTATTCACAAAAATATGGAACCTGCGCAGCAGGCAAAACATGTTCGTGAAGTGAAAAAATACGAAAGTGGCGTGGTATCAGACCCCGTTACGGTTGCTAAAGATGCCACCATCGGCGAAGTTATTAACCTTTCTAAGCGCCTAGGTTACTCTGGTTTTCCGGTAACCGACCATCAAAATAACCTCATTGGTATCGTTACTGGCCGTGATTTACGTTTTGAAAAACGTCTTGAACTGCCTATTAGCAATGTTATGACAGGTAAAGACGATCTTGTTACTGTTAAAGAAGGTGCAAGTTCAGATCAAGTACTTGATCTTATGCATGAACACCGCATTGAAAAAATTCTTGTGGTAGATGATGCGTTCAAACTTACCGGGCTAATTACGGTTAAAGATTTCCAAAAAGCCGAAAACAAACCAAATGCCTGTAAAGATTCGTTGGGTCGATTACGTGTTGGTGCAGCGGTTAGCGTTGGGCCAGGTACTGATGAGCGCATTCAACTTTTAGTTGAAGCCGGTGTAGATGTTTTACTTATCGACACCTCTCATGGTCATTCGCAAGGCGTTATTGACCGCGTTAAGAAAGTACGTTCCGATTATCCTGATGTACAAATTATTGCGGGTAACGTAGCAACAGGGGATGGTGCAAAAGCACTGGCTGATGCAGGCGTTGATGCAGTCAAAGTTGGGATAGGCCCAGGTTCAATTTGTACTACCCGTATCGTTACCGGTTGTGGTGTACCACAAATTACAGCGGTGTCTGATGCGGTGGATGCGCTTGCAGGTACAGACATTCCGGTTATTGCCGATGGCGGTATTCGTTTCTCTGGTGATATCGCGAAAGCCTTAGCCGCTGGCGCAAGCTGCGTGATGGTGGGTAGCATGTTAGCGGGAACGGAAGAAGCGCCAGGTGAAGTTGAACTTTATCAAGGTCGTTATTTCAAATCGTACCGCGGTATGGGTTCACTAGGCGCAATGAACCAAAATCACGGTTCATCTGACCGTTATTTCCAAGAATCAAACAATGCAGAAAAGCTTGTGCCTGAAGGTATTGAAGGTCGCGTAGCTTATAAAGGGCCTATTGCGAATATCATCCATCAGCAAATGGGCGGGCTACGCTCAGCGATGGGGCTTACCGGCTGTGGCAGTATTGATGAACTTCGCACAAAAGCACAGTTTGTTCGTGTTACCTCTGCAGGTATGGGCGAGTCTCACGTTCATGACGTTAGCATTACTAAAGAAGCACCGAACTACCGCCTAGGCTAGATTCGCGACAAGATATAACCATATACAGCGCATCGTGAGGCGGTTACCTTTCCGCCTCATTGCCGCCTTCGTTCTATTATATAACGGGTAAAAACATGACCACAAATATCCATGACCAACGCATTCTTATTTTAGATTTTGGTTCACAGTACACGCAGCTGATAGCACGCCGTGTACGTGAAATAGGCGTTTATTGTGAGCTTTGGGCTTGGGATGTGACCGAAGAGCAAATTCGAGAATTTAATCCACAAGGTATTATTTTGTCGGGCGGCCCTGAATCGGTGACCGAAGAAAATTCTCCTCGCGCCCCAGAGTACGTGTTCGAAGCTGGCGTGCCTGTTTTTGGTATTTGTTATGGCATGCAAACCATGGCGGCCCAACTGGGTGGCGGTGTTTTAGGCTCTGACAAGCGAGAATTTGGTTACGCACAGGTAGAAATTATTAAACCTACGTCTTTACTCAGCCACATTGAAGATAGCATTGGTGAGAATGGCAATGCACTGCTTGATGTATGGATGAGTCACGGTGATAAAGTTGCCGCAGTACCTGCTGGGTTCGAAACTATCGCGCAAACGGCTTCTTGTCCGCACGCTGCTATGTATAACGAAGAAAAGCAATTTTATGGTGTTCAGTTTCACCCTGAAGTTACCCACACTAAGCAAGGCATGCGTTTGCTAAGCCACTTTGTTATGGATGTGTGTAAATGCGAAAAGTTATGGACTGCTGATGCCATCATTGAAGATGCGATTGCGCGCATTCAACAAAAAGTTGGCGACGACCGCGTTATATTAGGTTTATCGGGTGGTGTCGATTCATCGGTGACTGCCATGCTGCTTCACCGCGCCATTGGTGAAAACCTCACCTGTGTGTTTGTGGATAATGGACTACTTCGCTTGAACGAAGCAGATCAAGTGATGGAAATGTTTGGCGATCATTTCGGTCTCAATATTATTCGTGTTGACGCTGAAGAGCGATTCTTAGGGCGTTTAAAAGATATTGAAGATCCAGAACTTAAGCGTAAAGCTATTGGTAATGAATTTGTCAGAGTGTTCGATGAAGAAGCTGGTAAGCTTGCCAATGCGAAATGGTTAGCCCAAGGCACTATCTACCCAGATGTTATTGAATCTGCAGGTTCTGCAACAGGTAAAGCCCATGTGATTAAGTCTCACCACAATGTGGGCGGCTTGCCAGAAGACATGGCACTAGGTTTAGTTGAGCCACTGCGTGAATTGTTTAAAGATGAAGTGCGTAAAATTGGCCTTGAGCTAGGTTTACCGTACGACATGCTCTATCGTCACCCATTCCCAGGGCCTGGTTTAGGTGTACGCGTTCTTGGTGAAGTCAAAAAAGAGTATTGCGACTTACTACGTCGCGCAGACGCTATTTTCATTGAAGAATTGTACAACGCCGATTTATACCAGAAAGTAAGCCAAGCCTTTACCGTATTCTTGCCTGTACGCTCTGTGGGCGTAATGGGCGATGCCCGTAAATACGATTGGGTTGTGTCACTTCGCGCGGTAGAAACTATCGACTTTATGACGGCACATTGGGCGCATTTACCTTATGACTTTTTAGGTAAAGTATCGAACCGTATCATCAACGAAATCGATGGTATCTCCCGTGTTGTTTACGATATATCGGGTAAACCGCCAGCGACGATTGAATGGGAATAAGAATATCGTAGCTTAATTATTGTGCGCTTAAAGGCTTAGTAAATGTGTTTTACCCTAAATTGCGTTAAAAGCGAAGAGGCTTTTTAAGCGCAAAAGCGCACAATTTTTTGATAGTAGTATTAAAATACCAGTGTCAATTTTTCTATCGTTACGTGAAAATAAAGCATAATAATACTAATCCCTCTAGATAACGTCTTCACTATTACCGCAACGTTATAGATGTCGACTGAGTAGGGGAAAGAGCAGCTATTTCCTAAAGGGACTTTATTTTGCAATATCGCTCCGAGATTGATGGCTTAAGAGCATTAGCCGTATTACCTGTCATTCTATTTCATGCCGGGTTCAAATTCTTTGCCGGTGGATTCGTCGGAGTCGATGTTTTCTTTGTTATAAGTGGCTATTTGATTACCTCTATTCTCATCGTAGAAATAGAGCGTGAAAAATTCAGCCTAGTTAATTTTTACGAACGTCGCGCTAGAAGAATATTACCTGCACTCGTATTTGTTATTGTCTTATGTATCCCTATTGCATGGTTGACCATGACAGTAGACAGTTTTAAAGAGTTTTCCCATAGTATTGTTGCCGTTAGTCTTTTCGCATCCAATATTCTTTTTTGGCGAGAGAGCGGCTACTTTGAAGCTGCTGCTGAAGAGAAACCTTTACTTCATACATGGAGTTTAGCGGTAGAAGAACAGTATTATCTAATATTTCCTTTGTTACTTATGTTTGCATGGCGACAAGGTTTTAAAAGGGAACGGCTTTTTTGGCTGATAGCATTTATTGCCGCGCTGAGTCTGCTGGCATGTGAGTGGGGCTCTCGAAACAGTCCAAGTGCAAATTTTTATCTCGCTCCATTTCGTGGTTGGGAATTGTTAGCTGGCTCTCTAGCCGCTTTTACTGTTCAGAAACATGGTGTGAGATCTAACAATATAGCGGCATCTATCGGCCTTCTAATGGTGCTTTATGCTACATTTTTCTTCGATAGCTTCGTGCCATTTCCTAGTTTTTATACGTTAGTGCCCGTGTTTGGTGTGGTGTTAATCGTTTTATTTGCCGATAGTAAAACATTAGTTGGCCGCTTGCTTAGCCTTAGACTATTCGTAGGAATAGGCTTAATCAGCTATTCAGCCTACCTTTGGCATCAGCCTATCTTCGCCTTTACCAGAATACTTTCAGTGGAAGAGCCTTCCCATGATTTGATGCTATCCCTTAGCATGTTAACTATGTTGTTGGCCTATGGAAGTTGGAAGTATGTAGAAACCCCCTTTAGATTCAAGGATAAAATAAATCGTAAAACGATATTTACGTATTCTTGCGTATCATTAATAGGTTTTATAGTGATTGGTTCTAGTAGTGCAATTTTTTCCCAAAAGCTGAACCCTGGTAACTTTAACCCGCTAAACAGTTTTCAAATTTCAGAGGCATCGCGGAGTAATACACTATTAAGAGAAGAATCTTGGGGGTTGGTGCGACAATATAACGAAAATGAGTTGTGGTTTGACTTAGATAATAACTATGAGAACGCATTGATTATAGGAAATTCTCATTCCAAGGATTTATATAACGTTCTGTTACATTCGAAGTATAACGGCTCCGAATTTTCTTTTGCTCGTTATGGGAGTGAAATTAGTGATATCAATAAGAATTTTTCTGAGCTTTCGGGCGTACCAAACTTCAAACACGCTGATACTATAATTATAGCTTCTAGATATGACCTAGAGGATGTAGCTTCTTTAAATCAAGTTATAGAAAAATTTATAGAAGCTGGGAAAGAAATTATTGTAGTGAATAATATCCACGAATTCCCTGAATACAGAACACGTAGTTGGACACTTGCAGACTTTATTGCTTATGTCGTCAGAGATGATAAGTCGTACGCCGATGATGAGGTTCTCGTAAACCATATCAATTCAGCTTATTTCAATGCCTACAGTGGTAATAAAACAACTACAAGAGTGGACTTCACTGGAACAGTGAGTGAAATTAACGAATCGCTCGCCCTTATCGTGAAAGGGTTTCCTAATGTTACGCTGCTGGATAGGATGGACTATATTTGTCAATCTGAGTTGAAACTGTGTTCTGGAGTAAATGAATCGTTAGAAAAGCTATTTTACGATTATGGGCATCACACGTTAGCAGGGGCAAGATACTTTGGTGCAGAGGTTAGCCGTATAAACTGGTTGGAACCCTAGTTGTTAGCGCCCTTTTATTGTCAGATATGAAAGTTTCAAAACTTGCTGTTAGCTTTATAATTATTACGTATTAACGAATAGGTGAAGGTATTCAGATTTATACCTTTCCTGTAACGTTTCTGTCATTAACATATCATTTAATGGCGGCGTTTCACGATTTTCGCATTTTTATTAGACTAAAGGTTAACCGCTGTGTTCAATTATACCAGTATCAGTCGATTGGTAATTACCCCTGTGCTTGCGAGCTTATGTTTATTGGTTTTTTTAAACGCCGCATCCATCTATAAATCTTTCTCGCTGTTAAGCAGTTTCGAATCACTAGAGCATACACTTGTTCAGGCGGAGCGTGACGTTAACGCAACCTTAAATACCTTCAAAACCCAAGTACAGGAGTGGAAAAATACACTGCTGAGAGGACACAACAACGACGATCGTGAAAAGTACTGGTCTCGTTTTCAAAAACGCGAAGCCGAGATAAAGCAACAATTTAGCCAAATGCTAGCGAACCCTGTAGTAAGTGATAAAGCCAAAGCGGATATTCGAAAATTCCAAACAGCGCACGCCTATATGGCCGAAAAGTATAGAGAAGGTTATGCGGCTTTTATCGCATCGGGCTTTGACCCGAAAGTAGGGGATAGCTATGTTCGTGGTATCGACCGAGAGCCAGCAAAACTACTTGAAAGTATTGCCGATGAAATAGCGAATCAATCTGCACTCGCCATCACCGACTTAAAGGACGGTACGCGCAGGATGTTATGGCTAATTCTGTTTGCTGCTATTGTGCTATCACTGCTATCTGTAGTTTATGTAATTAGTCGTCTTCGCTCCCAAGTGATTAATCCTACTCGTGAAGTAGCCGCGTGTATTTCTAACCTCGCTACTAGTCAATACGATTACCCGCTGACTTATTCAAGTGGACACGAGCTAGGCATTTTGGCTGATTCTGCCAGAGCATTACAAAGCAAATTAAAAAGCTCGGTTGCCCAGTTGCATCAAACTGAATTAGAAATGGAACGCGCTTTCGTTGCCCTTGGCGATGTGGGGCAATCAATCATGGATGGCGCGGTAGAGCAGCGCGATGCTTCACTTTCGTTAGATGCCACCACTGATAAATTAAAAGGCATAGTGCAGAACTTGGTTGCGATTACCGACCAAGTGGCTGTGGCTACCAGAAATTCAGAAGAGAACGTAGCGAGTTGCTATTCAACTTTTGAGCGAGCGAATGCAGGGTTTAAGCAACTAGCAAAAACAGTAACAGAGTCGAGCGATATTGTAAGCGACCTACAAAGCCGCAGTAAAAATATTCTCAAAGTGGTTAATGTGATTAACGAAATTGCCGATCAAACCAACTTATTAGCACTGAATGCTGCCATTGAAGCCGCTCGGGCAGGCGAGCATGGCAGAGGCTTTGCCGTGGTAGCAGATGAAGTGCGGGCGTTGGCAGCGAAGACACAGCAATCGACGAAAGAGATAAACGATATTCTTAGTAGTTTTGAAGCCGAAGCCCGTGGAGCCGTGTTGGCCATGGAAGAAGGTAAGCAGCTCTCAGACAGCAATGCGGCTGAAGCTGCTATTGCATTACAAACCCTGAATAACGTGGTTGATGATATTAAGGAAACGGCAAGCGTTGTGGTTGCCCTTAATGAAGCAGCTGACGAGCAAGAGGCAGTGTTGTCGCAGGTGGAAAGTATTATTGCGAATGTGGTGGCATCGTCAGATCGCTTTCATAAATTGGCGCAACGTGATGACATGGCAGAGTCGATGAAGAGTATGTCAGTTAACGTAGAAAAAGTGGTGAGCAGTTTAACCCGGTAATCTATGACATTGCGTATAATGAAACGGAGCCATAGGCTCCGTTTTTTTTAAAATCCCACTGGGGGCTTTCTCCGCAAATAAACAAGGTAATGATTGAAACGTTATGATCCCACTGGTATTTCATCCTATTTATAGCCAACTCAGCTTACCTGAACGTCATCGCTTCCCCATCGATAAATACCAAGGCATTCGAAATGCGTTATCGGCTCACGGTGTCGCTGATAGTGTGTTTCACACACCTTCACCGTTTGCGGTAACAGAGTTGGAGTCTCACTTTGACAAAGACTATGTTCAGCAGTTAACAAGCGGCACATTAGATAAAAAAGCTATGCGTCGTATCGGCTTTCCTTGGTCAGATCAACTTATCGAACGTACGCTAACCGCAGTGGCTGGCACCTGTTTAACTGCCCAATTGGCTATAAAGCATGGTAAGGCGTTAAATTTAACCGGTGGCTACCATCATGCCTTCTCAGATTTTGGATCAGGGTTTTGCTTATTTAACGATTTATTTCTTGCCGCTAAAGCGATGCAAAAATGTGAAGGCATAGACAATGTTTTGATTATCGACTTTGACGTCCATCAGGGTGACGGTACCGCTAAGCTTGCCCAATACGATAATAGTATTTTCACCGTGTCAGTTCATGGTGAGAAGAACTTTCCGTATCGAAAGCAGCATTCAAATATCGATATAGGCATGGTGAAGGGCTGTGAAGACGACGAATATTTAAATGCGGTACAAGAAACTCTCACCATGGTGGCCATGCAATTTCAAGCAGATGCCATTATTTATGATGCTGGCGTAGATATTCATATTAATGACGACTTGGGTTTATTAAATATCACAACCGAAGGCGTTAGTGCTCGAGATGATATGGTTTTTGCGTTTGCTGAACGTATGGGAGTACCCATTGCGGCGGTTATCGGTGGTGGTTATCAGCGCGACATAGATGCGTTAGTGGATGTTCATTTGCAATTGTATAAAGCTGCTGGTGTTATTTGAATAAGAGGCCCATCAAATAAGGCCTCTTATTGATTTAATACTTATAGGAAAAGTAGCTGGAAGCCTAAGCCCACACGCTCTTGAGAGCGGTTATAATCAATCAGTGAGTCGCCATAGCCGTTAAAGTACTGAAACAGTAATTCATAACGGTCGGTGAGTGGATAAGTTAAATCAACCTGTATACTACCTCGGTTATTCCCTAAGTTAAGGTTATTGCGAAGCAATGCCATTACTTTGAAATTACCAAGCTTCCGCCCGTAACCAAATTCCATACGACCATAATAGTTTTCGATATCAGGGTTATCATCACCGGTAGGGTCGAGCAGGTCTTCTTTTTCATCTTCTGGAATACGATACCAAGTTTTTAAATAATAAATATCATCTTGGTCACTAAATACAACAGAGGCGAAAATACGGTTCCAACTTCTAGAGCTAAGGCCACTCTGTCCATTAGACATATGATTAAACCCTACTTGAAAGGTATTAAACTTATACCCTAAAACAGAATAGTCTGCCGTTTCTTGCCAAAATATCTCTGGCTCATAATTGGTTTCTCTAAAGGGTTTAGACACTTCGCTGTTGTATAGTTGCCAAAACGAAGTAAGGGTAAAACCAAGGTAAACGCCGTCAAACCCAGTGTCTTCCAAATAAAGAGGCAGCTTTACGCTAACCTGAAATTTGGCTTCTTTTTTATCGACATTCTCTTCTGTGAGTTCGTCATTACCGTTTGAGTTTGGATTGGTAATATAAGTCATAGGAAGTAAATAGTTTTGTCTATGTTGTGTAATAGCAAAAACGTTATCAATTGCTTCCTTGTCACCTTCCAAGCGATTATCGAGCGCACTTTCAGTTGTGGTATCTCGTTTAATGATATCAATAACTTCAATATCACTCTCTTGTTCATCTTGCGCATTTTCTTGGGCAAGAGCATTTATGCTGCACAGACTGACTGCAGCCAATATTAAAAATGGCTTAAACACTGACACTGGTGGTGTTCTCCGTTAGGTAAATCGTTGTTTTTTTATAAATTATTTTAATTAGTGAAATCCAGTGACTGGCCTTCCGCTGATGCAAATATTTTCAGGCTCGACTCTGCAATTGTGATGTAATCCATGCAGTGTTCAACCACCTTATCAATATCCTCATCTGTGCGATCTGGATCATGGCTATATAGCGCTAATTTTTTTGAATTACTCGCTATAGCAAGCTTTACGGCTTCTTCAGCAACTGAATGACCCCAGCCTGTTTTAGCAGGCATATCTGACATCATATATTGTGCATCATGGATAATAACGTCTGCGTTTCTAGCAAAATCGACAAACGTTAGAAAGTCAGTTTCTTTTTTATACGGCGGGTAGAGTTCGTTGTCAGTAATGTAGGCAATTTTAGTGCCTTTTTCTTCAATACTATAGGCGCTACCCTTGCCAGGGTGATTAATAGGTATTCGGCGAATGGTAGCAGAACCAATTTCCCAAATATCTTGCTCTGGCGGAATAATGGTTAAATGGAGCTTTGACTGTAACGCACTGACAGGGACAGGAAACGTTGAGCCTTGCATTTGTTTTAAAATTTGATCGTGCTCGGGTAAGGTCGTTTGCCCTGGATAAATATAGATATCTCTATCTTTTTGAAAGATAGGGCTAAAGAATGGAAAACCTTGTATGTGATCCCAGTGATTATGGCTGAGCAACAAGTGAATAGGGGTATCTTTGCTGCGAAGTTTATTCCCCAACAGCCTGATACCCGTTCCAGAATCAAGCACAATATCTGTGCCATCGGCTAATTCAATATGAACGCATGCGGTATTACCACCATAGCGTGCGTAGGCTTTTCCAGGAGTAGGAATAGAGCCTCTCACGCCGTAAAATGTTAACCGCATATGTTCACCGTTTTTATTCTTTTAGCTAACAGCTATTGCCGTTATCGCAAAGCTATACAAAAAATTAAATGCAAGATTACTAATATTTATCTTTCAATGATAGACAATGTTAAAGACTAACAACAAAGTCTTTTGCCGAATCTAAATCTAGTAACTGCTTTTCACCTGTACGGCGGTTTTTGTACTCAATTTGTTGATTGTCGAGGTTTCTCTCACCGATAACAATACTATGAGGTATGCCAATTAATTCCATATCGTTAAACATAACACCTGGGCGTTCTTTACGATCGTCAAATAATACGTCTATACCCAACGCAATTAGTTGTTCGTAAAGTGCCTCAGCCGCTTCTTTAATACGGTGAGACTTATGCATATTCATTGGTATTAATGCAATTTTGAAAGGCGCGATTGGATCAGGCCACATAATGCCGTATTTATCATGGTTTTGTTCAATAGCTGCCGCAACAATACGTGAAACGCCAATTCCATAGCATCCCATGGTTAGGGTTTGATGCTTGCCCGTTTCGCTTAGTACACCACAATTCATCGCTTCTGAATATTTGCTACCCAATTGGAAAATGTGGCCTACTTCAATACCGCGCTTTATTTCAATAGTACCATTGCCGTCAGGTGAAGCATCACCCGCCACAATGTTACGTAAATCTGCTGTTTGTAAATCGACAGTCCAGTTTGCATTTTTTGTGATTTGGCCGTTTTCGCCGGCACCACATATGAAATCGGCAAGTGCAGCGGCACTAAAATCGACATGCATTGGCAATGTAATATCATTAGGGTTAATGAAAGCAGGGTGAGCGCCTAAAATTTCAGTGGCTTTTTCTTCACTTGCTATAACAAGCGGACTGGCTACGCCAGCTACTTTTTCTGCTTTAATATCGTTAAGCGCGTGTTCTGCGCGCAATACTAATACTACCCATTGTTCAGTTGTATTTTCTTCTACTGTTTCGCCTTTAACAACATAAATACTAAGCGCGCTATCTGAATCTTTGCCACTTACTACTTCAGCTGCTGCGCCTGAAGCTTGTTGTTTTTCTGGCATTGCCGTTGCAGCCATTTCAACGTTTGCGGCGTAGTCGCTGTCACTCGCAAAGGCAATTGCATCTTCACCAGACTCGGCAAGTACGTGGAACTCATGGGAATGGTTTCCACCAATTGATCCCGAGTCGGCAATAACAGCACGGTAGTCTAAGCCCATGCGATTAAAGATATTGCCATAGGCTTCATACATTGTTTGGTACGTTTTATCTAAACACGTATCGTCTAAGTGGAAGCTGTAAGCATCTTTCATGGTGAATTCACGACCACGCATAATGCCAAAACGAGGACGTACTTCATCACGGAATTTAGTTTGGATTTGATAAAGATTGATAGGCAGTTGTTTGTAACTACTGATTTCGTTTCTAACTAACGATGTGATCACTTCTTCATGTGTAGGACCTAGCACGAAGTCTCGCTGGTGGCGGTCTTTAATGCGCAGTAATTCTGGGCCGTATTCTTCCCAACGACCAGACTCTTCCCACAAGTCAGCAGGTTGAACTACGGGCATTAACACTTCTACACCGCCTGCTTTGTTCATTTCTTCACGAACGATGTTTGCCACTTTATTCAGTACGCGAAGCCCGGTAGGCAACCATGTGTAAAGGCCTGATGCCAGTTTTCTTATCATACCAGCACGTAACATTAACTGGTGGCTGATAACCTCAGCGTCGGCCGGAGTTTCTTTCTGCGTGGCAAGTAAATATTGACTAGTGCGCATTCGAAGCGGTCTTCCTATAACTATGAAAAATACAATTGAGCGTATTCTAATTAACTGTGAGCAATAGTGCTACAACCACGTGCGTCTAAAGCGCGTTAATCCCAACGACGTCGACAACACCACTTTTTACCGTGAAGGCAAAATCATAGTTATACAGTGTAGTATGGTAAGTTTTTTCATCATTGCTTAGTTTATGACGATAAGCGGGACGGGGATCTTGAGCCAGCACTGCATTTAGTAATGTGGGCAGATCGGGGTGCTGTGCCGCGGCTTCTAGCAACAAGTTTTGCACGAGAGGGTTAATTGTCACATCAAGGTTGGGGATAGGGGCGGCATGTGTCAGTTCAGCCATGCTATCTGATGCATGGGGAAGCGCATCGGCATAGGGCAAATAAGGTTTAATATCGATAATGGGCGTGCCATCTAATAAATCTACCCCTTCGACATTCAAGGTAAGCTTTCCATCCACAGTTTCAGAACCTAAATTTTTCACTGCCGACATGCCTATACCATTTGGGCGATGTGTGCTTCTAGAGGCAAACACCCCAAGCGTTGCATTTCCACCTAAACGAGGGGCTTTAACCGAAGGTTTCCAGCCTTTGTCTAAATTCTCATGGAATAGAAAGAGTAGCCATACATGACTAAATACTTCTAAACCTTTAAAGACACGAGGGTCATCAAAGTCCGGCGCTAACACGACTTGTCCCCTCGCCTTGGCTAAATTAGGTTGTCGGGGAATGGCAAACTTTTGTTTAAACGGTGTTTGTATATGGCCGATGGCACAAAGGGGGAACTGATTAAGGGGCATTACCGTAAAATCCCATTTGCATAGCGCACTGTCATAAAATTCTCACATAGTTTACGTAGAGTACGGGTTCAAGTTTAAAACCTTGAACCAATTACGGACATCTGGGGCGGCCGTATTTGGCATCCCTGGACCCAATCAAACCCTTTGGCCTGTATTTTTACAGGCCGTTTTTATTTTTAGCGCATCGCATCTCATTCAATGCTTTTTCAAAATAAGGGCAGCCTAGTTCATTAGCTTTGGCAATATTGTGCGTGTAAATTTTCTCTGCATCATCTTCGTTTTTCATATAGCGGGCAATATCACGCTCGCGAATTAAATGAAGTAAAGGGTAGGGAGAGCGGTTGGTATAATTTGCTACGCTGTCTTTCGCTTCGCCATCAAACTGGTAGTCAGGATGAAAACTGGCAAGTTGATACACGCCCGTATACCCCCAATCAGATAGCATACGTTCACATATCGCCAATACATCTAGGTAGTCATCAAAGGAAGCTGTAGACGATGAGGGCGCAATAATGAGGGTAGTGGCAATATCGTCTTGTTCGTCTAAACGTTTACACTCATCGAAAAGCGAGGCAATAACATCGCCAGCATCCCCATTAACCACGACACAGTGAATTTGGCTAGGTTGGCGTACGAAACCGGCAAAGGGGCAAAAGTTGTGGTTGATGACAATGTCATCAACCCAACGCATTGTGGCTTCTATAAGATGTGTATCGTTCACGATTTCAACTTAAGAGTGGTATTTAACGTAAGCTTCTAAGGTATTTTCTATTAAGCTAGCGACTGTCATGGGGCCCACACCACCAGGCACTGGGGTAATCCATCCTGCACGTTGTTTGGCAGGCTCAAAATCCACGTCACCAACTAATGAACCATCACTCACACGGTTAATACCTACATCGATAACAATAGCGCCAGGCTTAATCCAGTCGCCAGGAATAAAGTTTGGTTTACCTACCGCAACCACAAGAAGGTCTGCACGACTGACATGGGCTTTTAAATCTTGTGTAAATTTATGACAAGTAGTAACCGTACAACCAGCAAGCAATAATTCTAAGCTCATTGGGCGGCCCACAATATTAGAGGCTCCCACAATCACAGCGTCTAGTCCTTTCACTGGTCGCTTAGTGGCCTCAATCATGGTCATGATACCTTTCGGAGTACAGGGGCGAAGCGCTGGAATACGTTGTGCCAATCTACCTATATTATAAGGATGAAAACCATCTACATCTTTATGGGGGTGAATGCGCTCTAATACTTTTTCTGCATTCAAACCGGCAGGTAAGGGCAACTGCACTAAAATACCGTCTATTTCCTTGTCGTCATTTAATTGGTCAACAAGTGCTAACAATTCGCTTTCTGTAGTATCGGCGGGTAAATCAAAAGAGCGAGATACAAACCCCACTTCATCACACGCTTTTCGTTTGTTAGAAACATAGACTTGTGAGGCGGCATCGCTGCCGACTAACACAACGGCTAATCCAGGTTGACGTTTCTTCGCGTCAATAAGTGAATCTACATAAGAAGCAACGTGCTGGCGAACTTGTTTGGCAATTAATTTGCCGTCAATTAAATGAGCTGTCATAGAAGTGATTATAATGTGTGGTCATTAAGTGCTAATTATTGTTTCATAAAACAGCATGTGGCGACCAGTAGAAACACACAAATACTGTAAATCGCAAAAAGTTTAAAAAGATTTGCGCTTATATAAGGTAAATTTCGATAAATAATAAAAATGTCTACCATGAGTAAACTCGTGTTCTACCTTCGGGATTGGATTAAATAATAGGTTTTTGAGTTTCGGTTAGCTTGAAAAATGCCCAAAGTGCTCAAAAAAGCACATTTATGGGCGCTTTATGAGCGGTTGAATATTTTATTTAAAAAAGTGTTTGACGAGGTGGGGTCTTCTCAGTAATATTCGCACCCCG
>Ga0209404_10001683_pt1 | contig 14588 bp, 17 predicted proteins | sample TroAtlMetagenome_2_FD_187447 | JGI IMG/M metagenome (GOLD analysis project Ga0209404, IMG submission 187447) | Marine eukaryotic phytoplankton communities from Atlantic Ocean - Tropical Atlantic ANT8 Metagenome (SPAdes) (version 2) | ecosystem: Environmental > Aquatic > Marine > Oceanic...
AAAAGGTCTCTTATAGTTCCTGTATTTCTATTCTTCCAATCTACTGAAATGCCAAACTTATAGACAGCTCTACCTTTAGAATCCTTTACCTCCTCAAAAACAAATAGATAAATACCCTCATTTTCTTCTGGCTCTTCATCATCACCACTTAATATACTAGTTATAGTTGGTGAACATGATTTACAATTCATTATTGACTTATTATCTTTACGAACCTCTGAATGAACAAGATCATCTAATCTAGCCCATTTCAGATCATCTTTACACAACCAACAATTTACTACTACATACCTGCGTCTATGCCCATCTTTATCAATACCATAACGGATTCCGTACTCTGGACGCATAAAAGTAAAATAACTACTTTGCACGGCAATCTTGTCAAAAAACTTCTGAATTTTAATTGGGTCATCTTCTAAAGTTGTCCAAAATAACAAGATTTTTAAAACATCATATCCAGGTATATCTTTTGACTTTTCTTTTGCCTCAGCTACTATTTTCTTAACTTTTTTATCAATTAGCATAACTTTCTCACTCACACAAACTCACATTATATCATCACACAAGGGGCGGTAGGTATACCTAAGTCAATCAACGCCTGCAATCTCTGGTTACCTGTTTCCACTTCAAGTCCTTTAGAAGTTTTTTTAACTATAAGAGGTTTTTTCAAGCCCTCTTTCTTCACCGATTCTCGTATCTCCTCAAACTCCTTTCTTTGTTCTGGGTGTTCATCCCACCAACTTTGAGGACGGGAAACACCAAAAACTAGATCAGCTATTGGTATATCTTTAACAGGATAAATTCCTGTAGAATCTTTCCATTGTTTCATCTAATCACCTCCAATCTCCTTATATAAACTCACAATTCATCATTAGCTCAGTTAAACAAGCTACCATATTAACTTCCTGGTCTGCAACAAAAGCTGACTTATATGAATAATCGGCTATCGTTAGTACAGCTTGTGGCACCGTGCTTTTTTCTAATTTTATAAACAGGGAGTCATAAACTTGACGATACAACCTCACATGGTCATTGTCAATATTCTGTGCAACCCACTTACGCATCTTAGTAAAGTCTTTATGTTTTAGAAAATTTATAAGCTCATCAAAGTTTTCATTTGATGAAGATTTCAAAACATCAGGGTCAATAGTTCCACCTATAGAATGTTTTTGTAACTCATTCAACACCCTACGAAAATCAGGAAAGAACTTTACAACCAGCTGTGCAACTACATCTGGTTTATATTTTATTCCTTCACCATCTAATATACTTAGTACTGCTGCTGAGAACTTCTGGGCAAGTTCTGGCTTTTCTTCTTTAGGTATCTGAAAATCCACGACAGAACACCGTGAATGTAAAGCTGGAATAATTCTATTTTTATAATTACAAGTAAATATAAAACGACAGTTATTTGAAAATTCTTCTATCAATCCACGCATAGCTGGTTGGACAGAATCCTTATTCATATAATCTGCTTCATCTATAATGATAACCTTCTTGCCGCCGGAAAGACTTACGGTTGAAGCATAACTACTTATAGTAGTTCTCAGCGTATCTATCATACGCCCTTCATCACTCCCGTTTATCATCAACCAATCACATTTGAGCTGGTTGCATAGTGCTTTAGCAACCGTAGTCTTTCCGACGCCCGATGTGCCGAATAATAGGAGATTCGGCAACTCCCCCGATTCAACAATCGACTGGAAAATATCTTTTGTTGAATCAGGTAAAATACAATCTTCAATCATGTCTGGCCGATACTTCTCAACCCATAATATATTATCTTTCATCACAATCCTTTCTTAAACAAAGTTAGGGCCAACAGTCCAACAAACTATGGAATATCTTACTCCTTTCGTTACTGGTGTTACTCTATGCCAATCTCTGCTATCAAATACAATAACAGTACCAACTGATTTGATATCTCTCTCAACATCATGGTCTTTATCGTTATAAGGTCTATCACCATTATAAAATTGTAACAGGCCACCATCATATTCCGTATCATCTGTTAATGAAAAGGTTAAAGACAACTTTCTACCTTCATCTGCTAAATCTTGTGGTGAAGCATCCTGATGCCAATCATAATGCCCACCATCTTGATATCTAGCAAACTGAATAGCTTGAAAATAATCTAACTTATAGTTGAAAAACTCTGCGTTAGCTTTTCTGATAAAACCCCAAACTAAATCGTTCATCAAGTTTTGTCTATCAGTAATAAAACTGACAGCTGTTTTTCTTGTTTCGTGTTTAGTTTCAGATTTTTCATCAGTATCAACATCAGATATATCAGAATAACCTGATCTGATAACAGACGCATCTTCAAAATCAGAATTTTGCAAACAATATTTCAAAAGACGTTTACATTCTTTCTTAGGTATTGCTTGTGGAAATATGTAGAAGGCCATGCCTATTCTCCATAATCACTATTTGCTTCCAATGCAATCCAATATTCCAATTCAACATTTGTAGCTTTATTCACGAAATGAGAAATACCATTCGCAATAGTAACATCATAGTCGCCGGGAATAATCTTCAAGTTATCTTTCTTAAAGACAATATTGAATTTCTTTGTAGCACCAGTTCCTACTTGTACAGAATAATCATTTGAAGTATCATTATTCTTATTGGTAGCATACAGATAGAGTCCTTGAGATTTAGGACAGCTCTTCAAACCAATATCAGCAAGTTTAAGAACATTTGCTTTCTTCATAATGTCTTCAAGCACATCATTCTTTAATTCAAACTTGATATCACTCTCAGGCATATCAATGTTTTTCTCAGGTGGTGTTACAACCAAAGAGGGCTCTGCATAAAAGTATTTACCCTTACCAGAAGTATCTTTCATAGTCATTGACTCATCGTTAAACTCAAAGTCAGGCTCCGACATAGTAGAATGAAAACCAATGAAAGTAGGCAAGTCATAAATTGCAAAATCTTTCGGAAAGTTTTCTTTCACGACTGCCCTTGAAAGAATATTTTTCAATGCAGAAATGGTTTTAATCTCATTCCCTTCTTTAATAACAATAGACTGATTAATTTCAGAATAGTTTTTCAATACATCCATAGTGCCTTTACTTATTTTCATTACCAATTTCCTCCTCAATAGTTACATTACCAACAATAGGTTCAAGTGTTACAGCTCCAGAAGCTGCATTTCTCATTTTTTCTTGTTCTTCGGGTGTTGCTTTACGATATTCCATTGTTTGTTCAACAGGAAGGTCTGGTTCAATATGTCGTGTATTGGGACCTTTATCAATCATAGTTGCACCTTGTTTTAACTTTTCTCTTTGTCTTTGAAAAACAGGGTCAGCAGTTTGTTTTTCAGCATTCACTTTCATAGCTAAAAGATTTTCCTGTTCCTTGATTCTCTTTGCACCTTCTTCTTCAGTTTCGGTAAGGTCATATTCTACACCGTCCTGAATCCATTTTGTTTTATCTTCGTTATAATGACCCTCAGATTTAGGAGTTTCCATAGTTGTTGCACCAGAAGCAGATTGCATAGTTGTTGCTGCTGAAGCAGCACCTTTTTCCATTGCTTCAAAATCAGTTTTTGCATCTTGACCAAAATACCCTTCACGAACTGCAGCTTTAAAATTCTCCAATAAAACATTCATTGTTGCTTGGTCTTTTTTTGCCCATGCAGCTGCAAACAATATAATAGGAGACAAACGACCGTTATCATCTATTAATGGTTTATCATTAACACCTGCTACTTCCATACTACCATCTGCTTTAATCATAATTGCAGAATCACCTTTTCTTAACTTCAACATTTCTCTTGGCATAATCACCACCTTTTAAATATGTTAATATTTCCTCTATTTCTACCTTTTCCAAAACCAATATTAAAATTTATGTTTCCCCTTTTATTATTTCCAGTTCCGGGATATGCTCTTAACGGAGGAACACCACAACCAACTTCACAACCAGGTGGATTTATATCCCAAAGTCCACTATTATTTGTAGGCCTGCTTTGTTGACGATTTTGTTGAGCCTGCATTTCTCTTTCTAAAGTTTTAAAGGGGTCTTCTGTATATGTATATCTTTTACGATTTGCCCTTCTTTGCTCATTTTTCTTAATAGTTTGCTTAGCAACATTTTCTTCTTTAATGTATAAAAATTTATAAGATACATTAAGTAATATAAAATGATTAAAAAGCTTCTCACTTAAATTGTAAGTAAAAAACTTTTCAAGCGTTGCAATATCAACAACGGCCTTCATAAAAATATGGTTATTTTTATTTAGAATACCCTTTACAGCTACTCTAATACCACAACCATCACTTCTACAAAAAGATTTTTCAACATGCTTATTATAAACACTATAAAATTTTACTGGAAAATTATCAATCCCTCTCCCCCTATGAGTTGCTCTTACTTTCAAAGAAACAGTTTCACCATCTATTGAACCACTTACCTTTTCCAAATCAATATGATCTACAATATTTTGAATTTTCTCCTTAAATAAAAGATTATAATTACTTCCTACAATTTTAGTATTAGATTCCATTATAACACTTTTATAGGTCTGAATGTAAGGAAGAAGTTTAGAACTCTCAACATATCCATCATAATAGTAAACAAGGGCCTTTAAAACATTGCCATTATTATAGAATGTATCAGCCTGCCTTAATGTTAAACTATTTTTTGTTATGATATTATTAATTAATTCAGAAAGTGTATCAAGAACATATTGTCTTTTGATAACTACTAAAGAATAAAAAATCTCTTTTTCTTCATCATACCAACCATCTTTAACTTGTGAACCTTCTAAAAGAAAATCACTCTCTGAACTAATAGTAGTCTCAGAAAATGATTTATCTGTACTATTATAATCTTTAATAGTAGAATTGACTTTAACACTAATACTCTTAATCAATTCTGCTCTTGCTGATTCACTAGCTGAAACAGTATTTTCTTTAGAAAAGCCAACACCAATCAGGTACTGGTCAGAGTCATACGAGGAATGACCCCTTCCCAATACCCAATCCGGTGCGGGGGATGCTTCAACGATTGATACAACAAACAACAACATAAATGTAAATAAATAATGCATAATCAAATCCCCATTTAAATTAACAATCAGCAGAACCACTCCAACAACTACCCTCTGCTAATTTTTCAGAAGCCTTTTCCATTTCTTCATGGAGTTTATCTGCACGTTTTTTAATATCATCACGCACTTCTTCAGGCAACTGCTGAAAATTCTCATTTGTATCTATATTTTTCTGAAATGCATCATAATCCAAACGTGCCAATGATAAAAACTCACGGCGTTCTGGAATTTCAAAATGGTCAATAATTGTAACTCCTCTCAATGTTTGAGCTACAACAATTTTCATAGCAACTTCAGCATTCTGTTCTTCTGTTGAATTTTCAAAACTTCCAGCAGTAGTATGAGCTTGATAATCTTTAGTTAAAGAATTAACATAAAACTCAAATACTTTTGCAAGATCACCACGAGCTCTATCATCAGCAATAGTCCGTTGAAGTGAATAATTTTTGATTCCAGTAGCAGAACCAACACCAAAAAATGCTTTGCCCCTAACATCCGTATATGCTCCAGACCCCTTTAATACCCAATCTGGTGCTTTATATTCTGCAAGTGCTTTAGGTGCTGGTGTATCCGGAATCTTAGGGACACTAGAACAAGCCACGTTTAAAAGTGACATAGTAGCGATTATCATAATATAGTTTTTCATCTCAATACTCCTCTTTCCATTTCATTAAAAATTAAATTTTTCTTTTTTCTAAAATACTCATTTATCTTAAAAGTATAATTCCGACTTCTTTCAATTATGTTTTGAATTTCTTTATCATACTCTGATTTAGAAACTCGGCCAGTATTATACCGTGAGCATAATTCTTGATACTCAGCAACCATGTATTGAAGATTATCTCTCCAAACTACTCCTGATTGACTACCAAATGAAACCTCTGGGCCAACACCCCAAAAGAGGCCACCTGCTTTGAAACCTAGAGTTATACTGCCACTCTCATATTCCATTACCTCACAATCTTGTTTTTCAAATCCATATACAGGACTATGAAGTAATAGAAATATGATTATGTAAGTTATTTTATACATTAGAAAGGCACTTCTTCTTCGGTGTTTTCTTCCTCCTCAATCGTTACACCAGCTTCAGCAGTAATTTCTTCATAAGAAGCACCAGCATCTACTTTAGTGTAAAGATCCGCAAAAGAATCACGCGTTTCATCATCAAAACGCTCCAAACACATTGTAATTGCTTTCATCTTATTATTAAAGATAGAGTAAGTCTTAACAATGTCAATCAAACGACGCGTTGTGACGATTTCATCAACAGCACCATCTTTGAAAGCTTTTCGGATAACATCAGCCCACTTAACAAGTTTTTCAACAAAATCATCTTCAGCCATTTCTTTAGTAGCAAATTGCTTTTTAAGAATCTTTGCTTCTGAACTAGTAGATGGATATTCTTGATAGAACGTCGCTGCAAATCTATCCAAAAATGCTTCATTCAAAATGTTAGTCCCCATGAAACGGCCATCAGCAGAACCTTTACCTTTTGTGTTTGCAGTAGCAACTACGTTAAAGCCTTCTACTGGATAAACCACTTGATTTATCTTTTTAAGATAAATTGGTTGCCCTTCCAAGATGGGCTGTAAACACATGATTTTATGAGAAGCCAAATCAATTTCATCAATCAATGCTAAAGCACCAGTTTTCATAGCAACAATGAGCGGTCCGTCTTGCCATACCGTTTCACCATTTACCAAACGAAAGCCACCAAGCAAATCGTCCTCATCCGTTTCAACAGTAATGTTTACACGAACCATATCGCGTTTCAATTTTGCACAAACTTCACGAATCATTGAAGTTTTACCATTTCCAGACAATCCAGTTACGAAAATCGGATAAAAGATTTTACTTTCAATGATTGATTTAATATCTTTGAAATGTCCCCATGTTACATAAGTGGGGTCTTTTTTTGGAATGAGATTAAGAACAGCGTCATTTGAAACAGTTTTTAATTCTACTTTTTCTGTTTCAACAGTCGGAGACACAACAGGCGCTTGAATAATTTCCAAGTCCTTTTTGATAGATTTCTTTGTCTCTTTTTTGATGTTTTCAACGGAAGTATTTAAACAATATTTTCCCCGAGAGCCATCAGATGTTTTATTCTTACAAAGAATATGCGTATGAACATAAATCCAACCAGCGCCAAATGTATCTTTGGATTTTTTAACTTGTCCGAGGCCCTCTTGCTCGAATAAGTCTTTTGCTTCTTGAATAGTAAAAACATCACTACCAAATTTTTCACCAAGCTTTTCCAAAAATACGTTTTTCAATTCAATGTTTGTCATAATATAATGCTCCTAAGTTTATAAATTCTCAATCGTTATGTATATTGTAGCAAATTTCAACCAATAATGCAAGGAAAAAATGCACTTCTAAGTCCTTGTTTTTAAAGGTTTTTAAAACTTTTTTGTGATTAAATCAATAAATTTAGTCAAAATAACGCGACTTTTCTTAAATTTAGTCGATTGTGCGCCAAAAACTGTCGCCATTTTTCGGGCGGTCATTTTATCAGTTATTTCATTTGTTTTAATATTTTGCGGTGCGTTAGAAATAACATAATATTCATCATAACCACCTTCCGTTCTTACAAAAAAACCAGCTTTCTTGGACTGAGCCCACCAATCAACAAATTGTGTTTTATCACTTCTAGTCCTACCATTTTTCCAAAAATGATTTTGCATAAAATGTTTTTTACCATAATCACGGTCTATAAAAAACCCAATAATATTACAACCAAGACGATCTTTAACAATTTCAAAACAAGCTGGAGTCAAATTGCGTCTTGGAACTTCATAAGATTTTTTAGATTTCTTATCTTGTATATACAATCCTTTAGAATAATTAATACCTACACCAGAAGCTTTTTCTGAATCATAAATACTATAAGTTTGGTTACCTTCTCCGTCTGTTATCCAGACCGCATGAACTTCTTCAACATTATTAAACTTTCTAAAATCTTTAATAACATGCTCAGAAGCTAAGATTGCTCCGTTCAACGGAGTATATCCAAGCGAATCTTCTGCTGGAATCGGATATTGTGTATAACCACTAGTCATAGAATTAGAAATAACTACCAATTTTAACATTGATTGTTGCAACTCTTTAGCATTCATTCTTGATGAAAGATAGTTTTTCAAAGTAACCTTAGTATCAACCATCAAATCACCATGGCGATAATTAAATGTTCGTAATTTATTTTTACCACAATGAACATCCGTGAAAGAATAAACTTCAAAAGGAATATTCACTTTCTTACAAAAAAGAACCAACTCAATAAGCTGTTTAATACATCCTTCCATATTACACGCCATTGAACCAGACCAATCTACAAACATTACTAAACCATGATTCTTGCCTTCCGGAACCCTAACATTTTTTCTAAAAACATCTTCATTATATTTTGCAGAAAATAACTTGTTAGTATCAAGAACACCAGTTTTTGTAAGTAAAGTGCGTTTGTAGATATCTGCACACTTCTTTCGCTCAAACTCCATGGCCATATGATTAACATTTTTAACAGAATCTTTTTTGATCTTTGCAAGCGTCTCCTTTGCTTTACCAAAAATCTCTTTACATCTTGCTTGAAAAGTAGCTTCATTATTAAAATACCAATCATATCGAGTTTTTACTTCATGGATATCCGATTTTCTGGATTCAATATAGCCTTCCAAAGAATAATAATCATCCAGAGCCTTATAAGCATCTTTATAATCAATGATATTGTCATAATTAATAGATTCTGGAAGCGTCGTGTATACATTATCTGAATCATTTTTTCTAGTTAATTCTTCTTTAAGATTATTCTCAAAATTCTTATAAGTCTCCGATTTTAAATCTTCTTCTTGCAAACTTTCTTCATAATCAGGCGACGCATTTCCAATATTGTTTTGTTGTTCAAAAGAATCATCACCATTTTCGCCTTCATCCGACTCGCCTTCTTTATCTTCTTCCGTATTTTCTTCCGATTCACCAGACTTTGATTCAGCTTCACCTTCTTCTTCAGCGTCTTCATCTTCATCGCCAAACCGTGGAACTTCTTGCATTTCTTCGCCCTGCAAATCTTCATTTTCTTCGGTAGTAAAAGTGTGTGAATCTTCATCAAAGATAGAATTTTCATCATCATCTTCTTCACGATTCTCTTTAATATAATCGCAAATCTCAACGCACAATTTTTCCAGATCAGAAAACTTTTTGAGTTTTTCAATTCTATCAATAAAAGATTGCTCTTGCTCATTAAATTCAATCATACCATTTACGGTCTGTGGAATTTTGAAAGTAAGATTAATTTTATCCAACAAATTGATTTGAGAAATATCCATTTTAGAAAGACCGAAAAAGTCTTTTTCAACTAAATGGTTATAGCCCTTAAAGAATTGTTTTTTCAATCCGGGGTACTTTCGTTTCATCAAAGCTTCTATTCTTGCATCTTCAACCACGTTGACACAATGTTTAGAAGTTTTTTTGATTAACTTGGTGAGCTTTTCTTCATTATTCGGAGTAAAAAGAGCATGCCCGACTTCATGGCCGACTAATAAATCATATAAATGATTCGGCATATCTTTCCAAATGGGGAGAGTAAGAACGCGATTCTTAACATCAAACATAGCAGTCTTAACTTGGCGATGCTGGATATCAATATCTTCCATCGCAAGTAATTTTGCTAGTTTTTCTTTACTTTCAATTTTTACCATAATATATTCGCCTCTTATTATTCAAATGTTAAGTATATTGTAGCAAAATACACGGTCTATTGCAAGGAAAAAATGCATTTGTAAGTAGTTGTTTTTAAACGACTTACAAAGAAACGACCGAGACCTTTAAAAATGGGGACTTACAGACATTACATCCATAAGTCCCTATTTTACAAGGAGTTAAAGTAAAAAACGCCGTATGCAAGTGATACGGAAACGGCCAGTCCAAGCATTAGTCGGAAGAAATCAGTATATAACATTGGAAATATTGCTTTTCTATGTTCTTTACCATAAGTCAAATTGCCATACCCCAAATAAATCCAGATGCCCAATTCTCTACCAGCCAACATCCCCATAAAAACAAATGTTGTTGACATTGGAATATTATTTAATTCTTTGAAGAAATATAGAACAAAGCAATATACAAGATCAATCAATGTTGCTGAACGAACATATCTTGTATTAGTTTTTGACATTACGATTTCTTGGATTTTACCACCCTTTTCATAAAACATAAATCCAAGACCTAATAACATAACACCAATAACAAGTAACTCATAAGTTCCGTCTCCGGCTGGATGGTATCTTGGAAGAAATACCATGATATTTGCCATATCATGTTTTAACCATGTTGACCATAACCAACCAGTAGTAATCCATTGGGCTATTCTCCAATTATTATTATGTTTATCTTGGCCTTTCTCTCCTTCGTTCAATACATATCTACTAATAAGATACCATGAAACAAAAGCAAAACCAAACGATACTGCATAGCCCATAAAGCTCTTTACTAACATTTTTTCCATTACTACTGATGTAGCAAATACTGATAAAACTAGAAAGGTAGTTGAAACAGGGATTTTTAATCTAGTCAATACTATCAAAATCATTGGAGCTAGTGCATGATACCATTGAACTTCGATTGTGGGGAATTTTTCTAATCTACCAAATGCAGGATCATATTGTCCGAACCCATACAACATTGTTCCAACAAAGATAGTCCCCATAAATAAAAATTGGTAATACCACTTAATATCTCTATTAGATGAGATATAAGTGCCTAATGTTTGAATACTATCATTTGCTGTTACTGCATAACAAGCAAACATAAAACCAAGTAAAGCCCATATTGTTAAATCCATTATAAATTCCAATCTAGTCCTAAACGGACTTGTTGAATTTCAGTATCATCTCTGTTATCATTTCTAATATCAGGGTTTACATGAATCTGCATATTCAATTTATCAGGGGATAATAATTGATGTACCGTTCTTCTATCTCTTTCACTAGCACATCCTGTAATAAATATAACTAAAACTAATCCTAAAATCATTCTCATTTTTCACTCTCTTTTTATATTGGTTAATTATTATTTTATTCACCAATATTTATAAAAAAAGTGTTTGAATTATGTTAGAGCAATATTAAAAGATTGTTAGGAAATTATAAAGATTCTATAGGTGTAGTTGGGCCGAAACTTGGTTTGCGTGGTTTTCCTTTCAATATAGTTTTTGATAGTCCTTCTTTCCACCATACTGGCTTAAATCTGGTTATCTTAACTCCATCTTCATAATATACTTTTTCAATCCAATCATTTCGATTAATTGCTTCAACTTCATCTTCACTTACATGATAATGACTACTCATAATATCCTCATAAAAAATGGGGAGACTAGCTCCCCTGTATTCACTATCTAATGTCGATAGTTTTCGGTTTATCCGACTCTCTTTTTGGCAATGTAATTGTCAAAACACCATCACCCATTTCTGCTGAAATATTGTTAGAATCAACAGTGCTTGGAAAATTCTTAAAAGATTGTTCAGTTTTCACACCCAAAAATCTCTGGTCTTTTTCCGATACTTCTTTGGTACACTTAACAGATAACATTTCATTCTTAAATGTAATGTCAATATCTTTCTTTGTCATACCTGGCATAATAATATCAATCTTATAAACATCCTCAGACTCATTCCAACGATACTTATTCTGTGGTCTATGTTCTAGGCCAGATGTCCACGGGTCAAGATTGAAATATTTATCAAATCTGTCAAAATCCATCCAGCTTGGAAACAAATCATTATGTGTTGGTTTTGTTAAAAATGTCATTTTAAATCTCCTTTGAAAAATTAGTATTACTATATAAATAACATCTAAAATTCAAATGTCAAGGTTTCTTTGAAAAAAATTCACGGAAAACATTCAAAAATACAAATTTTAAGTTCTTAAACTCTTTGAGTCGCCTAAGTGTATAAGGTAACCATTGTTGACCGAATGGCACATAGAGTCTAACATTGTAGCCTGAGTCTAATAGTTCTGATTGAATGTCCCTTCTAATGCCATATAAAAATTCAAAGTCAAAATCTTCTTTCTTAATATTGATTGTTTTACTATAATGAATAATCTGGTTAATAATATCAGCATCATGTGTACCTATTGCATGAACAGGAGTATCTTTTTCTTTTAAATGATAATAAGAACGACATCTATCAGAAAGCATTTGCAAGCATTGTTTTAAATATAATTTTTCAACCTGTTTCTTATTCTGATAAGCTATTTTATTATGTCCCTTATATGCACCCTTAACCAATCTGATAGACACTTTCTTTTGCATCAAATTAATTAGATCATCTTTAGTTCGATACATATTCGTCTGCAAAGCACAACCAGTATTAGGAAAAAAATTTCTAAGTTTTAAACATAAGTCAATAGTATCTTCTATTAAACTCTCATCTTCCATATCTAAACGAACAGTTGTACCAGTTCTATATGCTTTACCACATATTGCTCCCATATACTTTTCACAAAGTTTTCTATTAATCTTCAAGCCTAATTGTGATGGTTTAACAGATATATCAATTTTATTATCTTTATAATAATCTATAATTTCTAAATATTGTTGATAGGCTCTTTCACAATCTTCTTCTGTTTTGCTTAATTCACCAAGATAGTCTACCGACACCTCGTAACCATCATCCATAAGTTTTTGGATAACAGGTATTGCAGCTGAAAAAGAATCACCAGCAATAAATCTCTTAGCTAATGGAAATAAGAATTTCATTTTTTATAATACCGCTAGTACAGATAATATCTTTTCAGCCCAATACAACAAAAACACTATTACAGATACTATCATTATAGGTTTAATATATTTCATTTCTTTTCCTCTTTAGATTTTGGTTTTGGTTTGCTATAACCATCTTTATACCAACCATCACCTTTTAATTGGAATGAAGGTGCATCTAACTCTCTTATCATAACACCCGTACATCCTTCTTGTTCACATGGCCACTTCTTGTCTCTTTTATTTACATCAACAAATGCTTCATCTTGAAACCCACATTGAGTACAACGATAACTGTATAACGGCATCTTTAATCCCTCGGAACAAAATCGTATTTAACAACTTCCATATAACAACCAGCATGTCTTTTACCTCTATATTGGTCATTATAGAGTATTGCGTTTAATAAACATTCGTTTAATGTACCCATATAAACACGTTTCTCACTAGATAAATCACCAAGAAATAATACCCACATAATAATAACTACCTTCATCTGTATTCCATTGTAGTAAAATTTTTAAGTTTCTCAACCGTTATCTTAGCTGGAAACTTATCGTCTAATATATCCAGTTTATGTGATATAATAAACAAGTTCGTCTTATTTAGTATATTAAATAACTTCATCAAATCATCCACACCAGCTTGGTCTAAACTTGCATCAAACACCTCATCCAATATCAAAAGATTAACATTAACAGAATTACGCATTGAAGCAATATGTCTCCAAGTCAATAACAATGCAATATCAATTCTCTTTTTCTCTCCCTCTGAAAATGAGTAGTAAGAGAAATCATCTCTATTTCTACTCTTAATGGTTTCTTGGAAATTCTCATCCAGCTGGAAATTCACAAAGAAATCCATATCTTTAAGGTAGTTATTAACATGGTTATTAATAACAGGTAGATATTTGCGTATAATGCGTGTCTTAATACCTTTATCGTTTAATATAGCTCCTAGAATATCATAATACCTCTTTTGTTCTGTATATTCACTTCTGGATTTCTTTTGATCTTCTAATTCACTATTTAAAATCTTTATCTTACCCTCATCAGCTTCTTCTACTATGTTGGTTATTTCTTCATTTAAATGTTTGATAAATCCATTATGAGATTTGATATATCCATTTTTTGTTCTAATCTCATTTTCTTCCTTTTGTATCTTTTTATTACACTCTGTAATCTCATTCAAACGATTATATACATTTTCAATTTCTGTTTCAATCTTATCTAAGCCATCTTGCATTTCCTCAATATCATCTGTAACATCATTAAGTTTATTCTTCTTGAATGTTTCATCAATATCCTGTTCACAAGTTGGACAGTTTTCCTTTTCTTCAAAAAACTTTTTGTCCTTATTAAGCTTCTTCAAGTTTTTATTTATTTGTGATTTATACTTATCAAGTTCACTATTTTTAGTGTGTGTAATATTTTCATCAGATATTGATTTCATTAATGACATCACCATATCTTGATGTTCTTCTATTTCCTCAGTCAAACGTGTAATTTCTTTTTGTGTTTCTTCTATCTTATCTATATCTGATTTTCTTTTTGAAACTGATTTTTCTTTTAACTCTTTCAAATGTTTTTCTTGTATCTTAATTTTCTCTTGAAGTAATTTAATCTCATATTCAACTTCACTCATTTCTTCTTTAAGAAGTATTGAACGGTCTTTGAGTAAGTTTTTCATAACAGAGAAAATACCAATGTCCAGAATATCCTCAATGATAACTCTACGATCATTAGCTGATAGTTGCATGAAAGGAACAAA
>Ga0209404_10001684_pt1 | contig 14588 bp, 10 predicted proteins | sample TroAtlMetagenome_2_FD_187447 | JGI IMG/M metagenome (GOLD analysis project Ga0209404, IMG submission 187447) | Marine eukaryotic phytoplankton communities from Atlantic Ocean - Tropical Atlantic ANT8 Metagenome (SPAdes) (version 2) | ecosystem: Environmental > Aquatic > Marine > Oceanic...
CAGGCTGTAAGATTTTTGAATATTGACTGCTTATGCTGGTACCAGGTTGCGCCGTTTGTACGTCAACCCAATGGGTTTGGTACTGTTGATACATTAGAAACAGACCCACAGCTAATGCCACAGCGGTAGCCATAATAATAGTATGGATCAGCCGCTTAAAGGCTGTGTAAGCAGAGTGTGAAACGCTGTGTTTGTGAGCCATGCGTTCGCTTTCTAAGTGGTTCAGCATTTCGCCTTAATTTCCTTTATCTTTATGCGCTAACAGTAGGGTAATTTTGACTAATTTGAAAGTGTGTATTTCCACATGTGCAATGTTTGGGTAGCATATGGGCAAGACTAACAAAGGTTTAAATTAATAGTGATCACGTTTTTAAATGAAATACCGCCTCATGCAATGCATGATACCTCTTTCTTATCTACGCAGCTTACCACAAAGTCTTCAAATGAAGATGATGCTGGACTTTCAATTTTAACCGTTATCGGTCAAGCATTAACCCCATATATTGTTAGTCAGGTTGTAGAAGGTTTGGGCGAAGTATTCGAGGCAACATCGATTCACTTACATCCGTTACACAACAAACTGGGTGATGGCGTGGTGGTTGTGAAAGGGCGCTTAAGTGAAAACGCCGGCGCTCAAGATGCGGCTTCAGTGCCCGCACTGCTGCCGTCGCTAATAACTACGTTATCAGCCCGTTATCATGTGGATTTAGGCATTCAAGACACTCAGCCATCGCTTAACGAGCCAGGTCTTCTTGTGATGGATATGGACAGTACGTTAATAGATATTGAGTGCATCGATGAAATTGCCAAACTGGCAGGTGTTGGTGAGCAAGTGGCTGCTGTAACCGAACAGGCTATGCGGGGCGAAATAGCATTTAATGACAGCCTAAACCATCGAGTGGCTTGCCTAGATGGTGTGCCAGAGCACCAGCTTCAACAAATACGTGATAGCTTGCCTATAATGCCAGGCGTACAACTGCTGATTGCCATTTTAAAACAACATAACTGGAAGCTAGCTATCGCTTCAGGTGGTTTTACTTATTTTGCGAATCATCTAAAAGCCCGCTTAAATATTGATGAAGCGGTTTCAAATACGTTGGTGATAGAGCAAGGCATATTGACCGGCGAAGTGTCTGGCGAAATTGTTAATGCTGAGGTAAAAGCGCGAACCGTGAAAGCGTTGGCTGAACGTTGGGGAGTTCCAAGCTCTCAAACCGTTGCCATGGGCGACGGTGCGAACGACTTAGTCATGATGGCCGAATCGGCGTTAGGAGTGGCGTGCCACGGTAAGCCTGTTGTAAATGAAAAAGCAGACGTTGCTATACGGTTGGGCAGCTTACATTGCCTACTGTACTTTTTATCCTAGTAGATTAGTGTTGATTAGGGCGCAGTTGACGAAGGCGTAGCTGAGCGTTAACTAAAGCGCTTTGGTCGATACTTACTTTTAGTCGTTAGATATTTTCGAAGGTATTAGCGGCGTAGAGTAAAAAGCGCTGAATACATAGCGAGTACAAGCTCTGAAGGTGATACGAAAGTCTTCAAAGCTTGTCTTTATTTGGCAAACGCTTGGTCTTGTAATAAGGCTTGAATACCGGACTGAGAGCGCTCTTCTACTTTCGCTTTAGTGTCTCGATTAGCGGAAATCGTGTCGTCATCGAATTCATATCTAATCAATACTTCATCAGTGACATCAATTAAGTGTGAACAGGCAGCTAAGCTCCAAAGCTTATTTTCAAGTTCCTTTGCCCGGTGAATAGCATACACGCTAACGTAATTTATCTCTGTTTGTAACATAGATAAATCTGGTTTGCCTGTAGTGGTAAGCATCACGTGAATAGCAATAAATTGCCCTCTGTTTAACGCTTCAGTAATAAAGGTCTTGCGCTGCTCATTGTTTTCAAACCGGTGGGAATACCGCGGAATAATGGCCATGCGAGGGTCTTTTTGCTTGGCATCAAAAGAGATCAAAAGCTCTTGGCGCAAGGGCATATTTTCCAGCTTCACCTGCTTGATACCGCTTTGCATGAAAGGCGTATCTAGTTTTCTGTCTCTAAATAGAAATTCTAAGTTTACCTGACGCTTTTCTGTTAGATAGGTAACTAGCGTTGAAACTCGTTCATCTTGTTTTCCAATAATACCCGCTTGCGGTGTATACCTAACCCCTTCCTTACTCATCAAGAAGGATAGAGATGTAGCATTACGAGCATTGATACAGCGAAGAGCCTGACCCATACCCGGCAATTCTTCTTCACCAGAGTCTTCTTCTAAGCTGTGTTTGTTCTTTTTAATCAATTCTTCAAAGAACGTCCTTGCACTTTTACCTGCTTCACCGTTCATGGCTTTTAAATGAAGAATGTTTTTCTCAGCGTTGTGGTAAATTACCGAATACTGCAAATGCATTACGTCAAAATTTTGCGTAATCTGCTGAAGGCGAGGGAAGGATACTTCAACTTGCCCTTCTAGCTCACCGTCGTACTCTTTATTTAACTCAACACGCAGTCCCAATCCATGTACCGAGATATCTTCACTTACGCCAACGTGTACGCTGTCGTCATGAGATAACCTAAGCTCTATTTGAGAGCGCAAACGGTAGCGAGATTCTAAACGTTGATCTTCATATTTGAATCGGAATAACTCTATGTTTGGGGTCTTCTGATTTCTTGGATGACCAAAAACGCGAAGATGAGAAAGGTTGTCGCGGTTGAACTGTAATTCGTTATACGCCTGCTGCCCATATATAGAGGTTACGTCAGTAACATGAAGCAAGTATTTTAGGTTTTTCAACTTCGACATCACTCGAGGCGAAGGCGGTGTATTTTGACGCTTTATTTTCGAACCCACAGAGTCTGGAATAGACAAGGGAGTATGAGCTTGCTCGGGCAACATGTCGGTCAAGGTAAGTTTAAATACTCGCCAGCTAACCTTTTTAGAACCAAAGCCTAAGAACACCTGTTTTAACATGTCTTTTTCAACAAGCTGCTCGTAAGAGGCCGAGTAAAAAAAGACTTTGTCATTTTGTAAGTGGGTAAAGCTGAACACAAATATCTCGCGACGGTGCGCAGGCTTAGCGTGCAAGGTGTTCAATCTATTTTGCGACAGCAGAAAACCTAAGCGACATTCATCTTCTTCATCTTGCCAGTAGCTCACCGTTTCGCGATTAACTTCGTTAACCATTGCGAAGCGTGGAATAAGACGCCCTTCAATTAAATCGACATAAATAGGTAGTGTTGGGCTTCGTGGCGAAAAGTACTGTTCACACGTTTTACTAGTTATAGCCTCAATAGTGTTGTTCATATTCACTTTATAACGGCGTTTGTTGCCGTGAATAAAGCTTTCTAGAAATTTATCGAAGCTGGGCGCTGGGCGCTCTGTCGCACGCTGTAGGGCTAAATAAATAACATCTTTCTTGCGAATTGTTTTCACAAGGCGATAAGCAATGCCATTTTTCTTATCCATGGCGAACTCGCCTTCAAGCCCACGGAAGTAGACTTGTAATAGCTCATTTTGTTTAAACAGTGTTTCTTTGGAGAGTTTGACTTGCAGGCCTTCTAGCGATACATCAACGCTTAAGCCTTTAATCGAATGATTACTTTCGTTAAATAGCTCAACCGCAACAGCAAAGTTCATACGTTCTGTATTGCGTTGTTGATAATCTAGTAAGTTTACCGTTGGCACTTTAAACTGCTCTAAAATAGCAGAGCCTTTTTTGCGAGGTGTATTTGATGTTGAACCTGTGTCTCGAGCTTCTTCTGCTTTCTCACGAATAATACGGTAATTATTTTCAGTATTTTGAACGGCTTCGTAAACACCGAATGTATACCCACCAAATATTCTAATTTGCTCTTCGAATTTATCGACAGCAATTTCATCCATGTAATGGGTTCTGCCATCATGCAAATAGCTTTTGCATTTACCGTCTACTTGGCCACGTAAATCTATTGATCGCATACAAGGCTTCGCAAGGCGTTTCACTTCCATTTTTAATAGAAAGCGTTTCTCCTTGGGAATATCACCGCCAATTTGTAACAGAACCTTATTAAATTCAGGCTCGTTCACCAGAGGTTTCAATTGCTCAATTATGTCAGCGTATTGCTGTAAATCTTGGCTCATGTATGCACAACTTAGTTACTTTCTATTATTATAGACATTATTATTATCGGCACTAATGCTAAACCCATTAATAAACAGTATTTTGCAGTTTGACGCACGAACAACCACCGGGTTAAAACCTACTATAACTGTTAGATGGGCTACCAAGTGGGGTTGGGTTAACTTGGGTTGGACCTGGCTGAATGTACCTTGATGTCCTTTATAAGATAGAATACTCCTTTTCACGCTGGGATAAAACTGGAATATGGCAAAACGAAAAACGGCTTATGTATGCTCAGATTGTGGGGCTGAATTTCCACGCTGGCAGGGGCAGTGTTCTGAATGCAAAGCTTGGAACACCATTAGCGAGTTTGTAGTCAGTAGCGCCAAAACCAATTCAAAACCAACTTTGTCAGGTTATGCTGGGCAAACTGCCGCTAAAATAGAAATGCTCAATGCGATTGATTTGGAATCTCTACCCCGATTTAGCGCAGGGTTTAAAGAGCTCGATAGAGTATTGGGCGGTGGAATAGTGCCAGGTGCTGCTATGTTAATTGGCGGCTCGCCAGGGGCAGGTAAAAGTACATTGTTACTTCAGGTTATGTGTCAAATGGCACAAACCGAAACCGCTTTATACGTAACAGGGGAAGAGTCGCTTCAGCAAGTGGCGATGCGAGCAAAACGCTTAAATCTACCTGATGATAAGCTAATGATGTTGGCAGAAACCAGTGTAGAAACTATTTGCGAACTGGCGTTAACCAAAAAACCAAAAATCATGGTTATCGACTCTATTCAAGTAATGCATGTGGCCGATGTGCAATCTGCACCGGGCAGTGTATCTCAAGTTAGAGAAAGTGCAGCTTATCTAACCCGCTTTGCAAAACAACACCACATCTCAATGTTTCTTGTAGGTCATGTAACCAAAGACGGAAACTTAGCTGGCCCGAAAGTGTTAGAGCACTGTATTGACAGTTCAATGATGCTAGAAGGGGAAAGTGATGGTCGTTACCGTACGTTACGCAGCCATAAAAACCGTTTTGGCGCTGTAAATGAATTAGGCGTTTTTGCGATGACAGAAAAAGGCCTAAAAGAGGTAAATAACCCTTCGGCGATTTTCTTAAGCCGAGGCGAAAATGAAACGCCTGGGTCGAGCGTAATGGTAATTTGGGAAGGCACGCGGCCGCTGTTGGTAGAAATACAGGCTTTGGTGGACTACTCACAAATGTCTAACCCTCGGCGAATTGCGGTGGGGCTAGATCAAAATCGATTGTCGATGTTGTTAGCGGTATTGCATCGTCACGGTAATGTACAAATGAACGACCAAGACGTCTTTGTAAATGTGGTTGGTGGTGTGAAGGTAAGTGAAACCAGCGCTGACTTGGCGTTACTGCTAGCAATGGTATCGAGTTTTCGAAATCGCTCTCTACCCAAAGATTTAATTGTGTTTGGAGAAGTTGGGCTAGCCGGAGAAATTAGGCCTGTTCCTAATGGCACCGAGCGCATTATTGAAGCCGCTAAACATGGTTTCAAACGTGCGATTGTGCCAAAGGCAAATGCGCCAAAGCAGGCTGTAAATGGTATGAAAGTTATTCCAGTATCTCAGCTCAGCGATGCGTTAGACGCATTAGAATAAACCGCTTCAATCAGTGCGTTTAATTCCTTTTCATTTAAGTCAGCATCTTGACTATTTAGCAGTATTAAGCGCCTCAGTGCGCTTATGCTGTCTACGTCCATTTGAGATACTTTGCAGCCTAAAGATACTGAATCTTTGCGGCTATCATTCTGCCGATACAGTTGCTCAATATGCAAGGTGATAACGGGGCTGTCTTCATTGGCTCTAAATGTGGCGGTATAAGGATCGTGACTATCGAAAGGTAATTCGTTAAGTGCATCTTCGTTTGCGCTTAATTTTACGCCTTGAAGCGAGACGTCAATAATAATGACATCAATGTGCTTATCATGATGAGCAAGTGTTCCTTTTACGGCCAATGGAATACGTGTAAATAAGCGTTTGTCCGACATAAATTCCTCAAGCTAGAAAATCTTTGATTCACTCAGTATTAGTGATGTTAGTACACAAGGCAACTAGCAATAAGTGTAGTGGTATAAAGCTAGCCAGCACGACATAAAAAAACGGGCTTATATAAGCCCGTTTTATATTATGTAGAAAACCAATTTTAGTGCTTATAACAGTACTTATAATACTATGTTCGTGTGCGCGTTTTTATGCAGGTTTCTTTTCATAACGGCTACCAATAACTGCGGCCAATAATCGCTTTACATCAACGGCTTTCAGACAAACTATTTGGCTATGCGCTTGTATTTTAGTCTGTGAGGTTCCACCGCATCTTGCCCGAATTCAGCCTTAAGCCAAGTTTCGTAGTCAGAGTAGTTACCTTCAAAGAAGTTAATGTTACCTTCGTCGCGGTAATCCATGATGTGTGTGGCAACCCTATCTAAGAACCATCTATCATGGGAAATAACCATGGCGCAGCCTGGGAATTCCAATAAGGCATTCTCAAGTGCTCGTAAGGTTTCAACATCCAAGTCATTGGTTGGTTCATCGAGTAGCAACACGTTGCCGCCAGCTTTTAACAGCTTGGCTAAATGCACACGGTTTCGTTCACCACCAGACAAGTCTTTAATAAACTTCTGCTGATCGTTGCCTTTAAAGTTAAAGCGGCTGCAATATGCGCGGCTATTAATTTCGAAGTTACCAATACGAATAATATCTTGTTCTTCTGAAATTTCTTTAAATACCGTGGTGTTTTCATTCATATGATCGCGAAACTGCTCTACGCTAGCAATTTTCACAGAGTCACCCAAGCTAATATCGCCTGAATCAGGTTGCTCTGCGCCGGTAAGCATTCTAAATAGGGTAGATTTACCCGCACCGTTTGGCCCGACAATCCCTACAATTGCCCCTTTAGGAACTTTAAACGACAAGTCGTCAATAAGTACACGTTCACCATAAGACTTATTAAGATGTTCAACTTCTATAACCTTGTCACCTAAACGTTCACCAGGCGGAATGAAGAGTTCGTTAGTTTCGTTACGTTTTTGGTAATCACCCGTGGACATTTCTTCAAAACGAGCCATACGCGCTTTGCTTTTTGCATGGCGGCCTTTTGGATTAGAGCGAACCCACTCGAGTTCTTGTCTAATACTCTTTTGACGGGCATTTTCACTGCGCTCTTCTTGCTGTAAACGTTGGTCTTTTTGTTCCAACCAAGAAGAATAGTTACCTTCCCATGGAATACCTTCACCACGGTCGAGTTCTAATATCCAGCCTGCAACATTATCAAGGAAGTATCTATCATGGGTAATGGCCACTACCGTGCCTTCATAATCGTGAAGGAAACGTTCTAACCAAGCAACAGATTCAGCATCCAAGTGGTTGGTGGGTTCATCAAGAAGTAGCATTTCTGGCTTTTCGAGTAACAAACGGCATAAAGCAACACGGCGGCGCTCACCACCTGATAACTTGCTAACGTCTGCATCCCATGCAGGAAGACGAAGGGCTTCAGCAGCACGGTTTAAGGTATTCTCTAAGTTATGCCCGTCTTTCGACTGAATAATCGCTTCAAGTTCGCCTTGTTCTTTTGCAAGGGCGTCGAAGTCGGCATCAGCTTCTGCGTAAGCGGCATAAACTTCATCTAGACGGGTTAGTGCGTGTTTAACATCGGCTAACGCTTCTTCCACGTTTCCGCGAACATCTTTCGATTCGTCTAGTTGTGGCTCCTGAGGCAGGTAGCCTATTTTAAGGCCTGGTTGAGGGCGTGCTTCACCTTCAATCTCGGTGTCTAACCCAGCCATGATGCGTAGTAAGGTAGATTTACCAGAACCGTTTAAACCCAATACGCCAATTTTTGCGCCGGGGAAAAAACTAAGAGAGATATTTTTAAGAATTTGACGGTTCGGTGGAACAATTTTACCCACGCGATGCATACTATAAACGTATTGAGCCATGCTGTGTCCTTGCCAGAAAATAAAGCATCATTGTACTCGTAACAGGATAGTCTGTGCCAGTGCGAACCGCCATACAACCTCATGCTTGATGGTATTTTGTTCAATTGAAGTAAAAAGAAGGCGAAAAGTACGAATAATACGGCGGTCACCTTTAACAAATTAAGGTAAACTTCGCTAGCATACGCTTTAATGAAAAAATAGGTATTCACTGTATGACTACAATGAACAAACGTCCTTACAGCCTATCGGAACTTGCCAGCCATGTAGGCGGTGTTGTAGAGGGAGACGGCTGTGTCGTTATCTCTGCGGTAGGAACGCTGGCAGGCGCTGCCAGCCATCAAATCTCATTTCTTACTAATCCGAAATATAAATCACAGTTAAGCGATACCTCTGCCGGTGCGGTTATTCTTCACAGCAGTTTAAAAGACACGGCACCGTGCCCAGCGCTTGTGGTAGACAACCCTCACGCAGCGTTCGCACGCATCGCACAGCTTTTCGACACCACGCCAGTCGTTGCAAGCGGTATTGCCGAAACCGCTGTGATTGCATCGTCGGCCAATATTGGTAGTGATGTGTCGTTAGGTCACAATGTGATTATTGAAGATAACGTCATACTTGGTGACCGCGTAACTATTGGTGCCAATACAGTTATTCGCAAAGGTACACGCATTGGTGAAGGCAGTGTTATTCACCCAAACGTAACCATTTATCATGACGTGATAATAGGTAAGCGGGTTACGGTTCATAGCCAAACGGTCATTGGAGCAGCAGGCTTTGGCTACGCAAACGATAAAGGTGTATGGCTTCCTATCCCACAAACCGGCTCTGTTCGCATTGGTGATGACAGTCAAATTGGCGCAAGTAGCAGCATCGACCGTGGTGCCATGGAAGACACTGTTTTAGGCACCAACGTGATAATCGACAACCAAGTGCAAGTGGGTCATAACTGTATTATTGGCGATCATTCTTGTATATGCGGCGCCACTGGTATTGCGGGCAGCTGTCATATCGGTAAGCACGTAATTATTGGCGGCGGCGTGGGCATTAATGGCCACATTAGTATTTGCGATAAAGTACAAGTTACCGGTTACTCCATGATTGTCCAAGATATCACCGAGCCAGGAGTTTATTCTTCAGGTCAGCCGGCCACGTCTAACCGAGAATGGAAGCGAAATACCATAAGACTGCAAAAAATAGGCAGTTTATTTGACCGCGTTAAGGCGCTAGAAAAACAGGTCTGATCTCAATGGAGCGCAGGCGTTACGTTAAACCTGCGCCATTTAAATTAAATTGGTCATAAAGCGGTATACAAGCCCTTGAAAATGACTAGAATATGCCACGAACAAGCCATCAATCAATGCCGTTAAGGAGCCCTCATGTTACCTCGCGAAATGAATATCGCTGACTTTGACCCAGAATTAGCCGATGCAATGGCAAAAGAAGTTGTCCGTCAGGAACAGCATATCGAACTTATCGCCTCTGAAAACTACTGTAGTCCACGTGTTATGGAAGCGCAGGGTTCTCAGCTTACTAATAAGTACGCTGAAGGCTATCCTGGTAAGCGTTATTACGGCGGTTGTGAGCACGTAGACGTGGTAGAGCAACTGGCTATCGATCGTGCCAAAGAACTTTTCGGTGCCGATTACGCTAACGTACAGCCTCACTCAGGTTCACAAGCTAACTCTGCCGTATTTATGGCATTGCTTGATGCTGGCGATACTGTACTTGGTATGAGCCTTTCTGAAGGTGGTCATTTAACGCATGGTTCTCACGTTAACTTTTCGGGCAAAACCTACAATGCTGTTCAGTATGGTTTGAACCACGAAACTGGCGAAATCGATTACGAACAAGTTGCTGCGTTAGCAGAAGAACACAAACCGAAAATGATTATTGGTGGTTTCTCAGCTTATTCAGGTGTTGTTGATTGGGCAAAATTCCGTGAAATTGCCGACAGCGTAGGTGCTTTCCTGTTAGTTGATATGGCGCACGTTGCCGGTTTGATTGCGGCGGGTGTTTATCCTAACCCACTGCCACACGCACACGTAGTGACAACCACCACGCATAAAACCCTAGCGGGCCCACGTAGCGGACTAATTTTGTCAGCATGTGGTGACGAAGCCATTTATAAAAAGCTTCAAAGCTCAGTATTCCCTGGCAACCAAGGTGGTCCTTTGTGCCATGTTATTGCAGCAAAAGCAGTAGCGTTTAAAGAAGCACTTCAGCCAGACTTTAAAGAATATCAAACACAGGTTGTTGCGAACGCAAAAGCCATGGTGGCGGTAATGCAAGAGCGCGGATACAAAATTGTATCTAATGGCACTGAAAACCATTTGTTCTTACTAGACCTTATCGATAAAGATATTACGGGTAAAGAGGCTGATGCTGCTCTTGGTTCTGCTAACATTACGGTTAACAAAAACTCGGTTCCTAACGATCCTCGCTCACCGTTTGTTACCAGCGGATTGCGTATCGGTAGCCCAGCGATTACTCGTCGTGGCTTTAAAGAAGAACAAGCCAAACAGGTTGCTACATGGATTTGTGATGTGCTAGATAACATGGGTGATGACAGCGTTATCGACCGTGTTAAAAGTGAAGTGGTTGCCCTTTGTGAACAGTTCCCTGTTTACGCGTAAGCAACCTAGATAAGAAAGTTACCGCGCGTTAGTCTTTTAAATCAAAGGCTAACGCGTAGTAAAAAGTAAGTTAAGGATCGCTCATGTTTTGCCCCTTTTGTTCAGCACAAGAAACAAAAGTGATTGACTCTCGCCTAGTGGCAGAGGGGCATCAGGTGCGCAGACGTCGTGAATGCGCAATGTGTCACGAACGTTTTACTACCTTCGAAAGTGCAGAACTTGTGATGCCACGTGTTATCAAACGTGATGGCTCGCGAGAGCCTTTCAACGAAGATAAGCTTCGTGCAGGCTTACAGCGCGCGCTAGAAAAACGCCCAGTGAGTACAGAAAAAGTTGAACAGTGTATCTTGTCGCTTAAGTCAGAGCTTCGGGCAACTGGCGAACGAGAAGTGGGGAGTGAACTGCTAGGCAACCTTATTATGAAAGCGCTCAAAGAGCTAGATAAGGTCGCTTATGTTCGGTTTGCCTCTGTTTATCGTTCCTTTGAAGATATCCGAGAGTTTGGTGAGGAAATAGCCAGACTAGGGGATTAACCACGGGATATGCAGTGTCAATTAATACTACCCATGCGCATGTAAATAGCGGCTCAAACACCGACTTAGGCAAAAAACACAGTAGTCGTTCAATCAATGAATTGCCTAGTAGGGCGGTTGAAATTGACTATTATTGGATGGCCAAAGCCATTCGACTGGCGCAAAAAGGGCAATTTACTACTTCTCCTAATCCCCGTGTTGGCTGTGTCATTGTTAATAATAACAATGAATCTATTGGTCAAGGTGTACATATTCAAGCCGGTACACCGCATGCCGAAATTCATGCCCTTCGTGAAGCTGGGAAAAGCGCAAAGGGCGCTACAGCTTATGTGACACTAGAGCCTTGTAGTCATTACGGACGAACGCCCCCCTGCGCAGAAGCACTGATAAAAGCACAAGTCTCGCGAGTGGTCATTGCCATGACTGATCCGAACCCCAATGTCAGCGGTAATGGTATTCGCATGTTACAAGATGCGGGCATTGAGGTGTCATCCGATATTATGTCGGCAGAATCTGCCGCTTTGAACCCAGGTTTTATCAAGCGTATGCTAACAGGTAAACCTTATGTTCGAGTGAAATTAGGCATAAGTGTGGATGGAAAAATTGCGCTTCAAAATGGTAACAGCCAATGGATAACCGGGTCAGAAGCCAGAAGAGATGTACAACATTACCGTGCACAAAGCTGCGCAGTGTTAACAGGTTCGGGGACGGTGAAAGCCGATAACCCGAGTCTATTAGTGAGAGCAGGCGAAGCTAAGTTTGCGCATTACCCGTTGGAGGCTATTCGCCAGCCAGTGCGAGTAATAGTAAATAGTGCCGACGATCTCTCAAGGGACTATACGTGCATGAACGATGGTCATCCCACCTTTGTGGCATCTACCCAACATAACGCCGATACGGATAATCGCCAACACCTAACGGTTGATGCGATGAACGGTAAAGTGGATATCAGTAAACTTATGCTGCAGTTAGGCGACATGCAGTTTAATGAAGTGTGGGTAGAAGCAGGGCCAGGTTTAGCTGGTGCTTTGATGATGGCCGGTGAAGTAGACGAACTCATATGTTATCAAGCTCCTAAGCTGTTGGGAGACAAAGGGGTGAGTATGGTATCTTTACCCACCTTTACCGAATTGAATCAAGCTATTGAATTGTCGCTGATTGAAAGTCGACAAATAGGTAACGATATTAAGCTTCGTTACAGTCTCAACACGCCTCAGCAGCCCTCAATAGCCTTATAGGAACATTATGTTTACTGGAATTATTCAAGCTTTAGGCAAGATTACTAAACTCGATAACCGTGGTAGTGACATACGGTTAACGGTTTCATCAACTACACTGGATATGGCCGATGTTGCGCTTGGCGACAGTATCGCTACCAACGGGGTATGCCTTACCGTGACTGATATGGGTAGCGATTATTATTGCGCTGATGTGTCTGCTGAAACCATAAAGCTCACCGGCTTTGCCCATTACGGCACGGGTTCTACGGTGAACCTTGAAAAGGCGATGCGACCCACTGACAGACTGGGCGGGCACATTGTTTCGGGTCACGTCGATGGCGTGGGCGAGATCAGTAAAATTATAAAACACACCGACTATGTTGAATTTTGGGTAAAAGCACCTACATCTTTAGCCAAGTACATTGCTCATAAGGGCAGCATTACTGTTGATGGCGTGAGCCTTACGGTAAATGAAGTCAACGGTGCTGAGTTTATGCTATGGATAATTCCTCACACGTTGAAAGAAACCGTAATGGGACATGACGAAGTGGGCACCGCGGTAAATTTAGAAGTAGATGTAATAGCACGTTACCTTGAACGCTTAATGATGGGTGATAAAGCAGCATCACCTATATCAAAAGACATTGATATGGCGTTTTTGGCTGAGAACGGATTTTTGAGAAAGTAACCCTACAAGAAGTATAAAAACTATGGCATTTAACACCTCGAAAGAAATTATTGAAGACATTCGCCAAGGTAAAATGGTTATCTTGATGGATGATGAAGATCGCGAAAATGAAGGCGATCTTATTATGGCAGCAGAGCATGTGACGCCAGAAGCCATAAACTTTATGGTTACGCATGCCAGAGGTTTAGTTTGTCTACCTATGACCGAAGCACGCTGTAGACGCCTTAATCTGCCGTTAATGGTGGATAAAAACGAAGCACAGTTTTCTACTAACTTCACCGTATCGATTGAAGCGGCAACAGGTGTTACTACCGGTATTTCAGCAGCAGATCGGGCGGTTACTATTAAAGCTGCCGTTGCTAAAGAAGCGAAAGCTACTGATATAGTCCAGCCAGGTCATATTTTTCCGCTAATTGCGAAAGAAGGCGGTGTATTAAACCGTGCAGGGCATACTGAAGCGGGTGTCGATTTACCGCGCTTAGCAGGATTGGAGCCGGCCGGTGTTATCGTTGAAATCTTAAATGAAGATGGCTCAATGGCACGTCGTCCGGAACTTGAGAAATTCGCCGAAAAACACGACCTTAAAATTGGCACCATTGCCGATTTAATCGAGTACAGAAACTTAAACGAAACCACTATTGAAAAAGTTGCTCAGTGCAACCTACCTACAGAGTATGGTGATTTCGAGCTTCATACTTTTAAAGACAGTATTGATAACCAGCTACACTTTGCTTTGAAAAAAGGGGAAGTGACAGCTGAAAACCCGACATTGGTTCGCGTGCATCTGCATAACACCTTCAGTGATTTGTTGGGCTCAACTCGTGGTATTCATCGTTCCCTTACTTTATCTGAAGGTATGCAAAAAATTGCTGATGAAGGCGGTGTTCTGGTATTGCTTGGTAAAGATGAACAAATTGAACAACAGGTTCGCCGCTTTGCTGCTGAAGACAGAGGCGAGCGTCCAACCGGTGCTGATTGGCAGGGCTCGTCGCGCACTATTGGTGTTGGTAGCCAAATTTTAGCTTCTATCGGCGTTCAAAAAATGCGCTTACTAAGCAAACCTATTAAATACCATGCTCTTTCAGGCTATGGCCTAGAAGTGGTTGAGTACGTACACGACTAAGTGGTGGTAAATCAGAAGCTCTTGGTAAGGCTCTGTTCACGAAAAGTCATTACCACAAGCTAATGCAATTTACGTAAGTAATTTATAGGAAAGGTGGGGAAAGGGCGCAGTAAACCCTCCACCGCATGGATGCGGTGGCGGAGCGTACAGGGAAGTATTTACCGCGTGTTTACGGAGCCCTATCCCCACCTTGCCGTTTGTTATTCGGGCTAACGGACTTGTCAGCCAGTAACAAAAACAATCGATTTAGTTTGGGCGTAGTTGTGGTATACTTCGCGCCGTTTTTCTCGAGGAATGAAATCATGCAAGTAGTTGAAGGTAATATCAGAGCGA
>Ga0209404_10001690_pt1 | contig 14534 bp, 23 predicted proteins | sample TroAtlMetagenome_2_FD_187447 | JGI IMG/M metagenome (GOLD analysis project Ga0209404, IMG submission 187447) | Marine eukaryotic phytoplankton communities from Atlantic Ocean - Tropical Atlantic ANT8 Metagenome (SPAdes) (version 2) | ecosystem: Environmental > Aquatic > Marine > Oceanic...
TAATATAATAGAAGAAACAGAAGAATACAATAGACAAATAGATACAATATATGATACAATACAAGAACTAAAGGACGAGAAGTTTGTATTTGACCAAGAAATACTAGGTTTTGAGAAAGAAGTAGGGCCAATTAAATATATTGCAGAGGTAATATATGGTCAAGACGAGTCTGTCAAGTATCTTGACAATGCTATTAGGGCAGTCATTTTTGCTCTGATATTCGTATTCGACCCGCTGGCGATACTCCTTCTAATCACTTCCGTGGGACTCATTGCCCGTAGACAAGAAGAAGAGAAACCACAGGTGATAGAACAGAGATACATACTACAAGTTCCTAAAAAGAAAATGGACGATATCAGGAAAAGCACCTTGTAGAAAACCACCAATTAGTGTATAATAGTAAGTATGCTATGGTTGGAAAGAAAATATCTTTCCCAAGTCTTGTCCTCTTTGGAACAGGCTAAGTGGAAGAATGAGAATACATTAAATCACCGTTGTCCTTATTGTGGAGATTCCCAAAAGAATCAATACAAGGCACGGGGATTTCATTTTACAGTAGAACAAAACTTTGTCTACAAGTGTCATAATTGTGGTAAATCTACCTCAAGTGTGAACTTTCTTAAAGACCATTTTCCCGTAATTCATAAAGAATATATTAAAGAATGGTTGAAAGAAAATGGTAAATCTCCAAGAGCGAAAAAGACAAGAAGTTCTAACGATTTCAAGTTCACTCCGCGTAAAGAACTTCTAAATATGAAGGAAGTTGATTTAACCGCATTATGTTTTCGTGCAAACGAGAAGCATGAGTCTAGGGAATACCTTGAGAAGAGAAATATACCTACGGAAAAAATCAAAAAGTTGTGGTTCGTAAGAGAAGCTCAGACCCTTGGAAACTTATCAGACAAGTATAAGGATAGAGTTTTAGGAAACGACCCACGGATAGTTATACCTTTCTATGATACTAAAGGTGACTTGATTGGTGTAAGTGGTCGTGCAATTAATGACTCACCATTACGATACTTAACCATGAGATTCGTAGATGATGTTCCACTCATCTATAACATTAATAATGTGGACAACTCAAAAACTATCTTTGTGACAGAGGGGCCAATAGATAGTTTATTCCTTCCCAACAGCATTGCAGTCGGTGGAAGTGACTTTAAGAAATTAGATATTAAATATAAAGACAACGCAATAATCGTATATGATAACGAACCAAGAAATACAGAGATAATTAAAAAGTTAACTGAGGTCATTGACCTTGGTTGGAATGTCTGTATTTGGAATGATAGAAGGGTATCTGAATTCAAAGATATCAATGATATGATTCAAGGTGGATTGACAACAGATGATGTAGTTGAAATAATTACTTCGAATACTTACAACGGCCTCTCAGCAAAAGCAAAACTTACGGAGTATAAGAAAACATGAGTTATAACGGGAATGGTGGAATAGGTTGTCAAAGCAGACGGGTCAAAAGTATCAATAGATTTAGATAAAATCCATGTAATGGTAGAGAAATCCTGTAGACATATTACAGGTGTTAGTGAGTCCATGATAGAAATGAACAGCGGTCTTCAATTCTATGAAGGGATTACTACAAAAGAAATTCAACAAATTTTAATCAAGTCTGCACATGATTTGATTTCATTAGAAAATCCAAACTATCAATTTGTAGCTGCAAGACTATTACTGTTTGCAATACAGAAACAAGTGTTCAATACTAAGTGGAAAGACTCAGAAATCTATCCACCATTGTATGACATAATAGAAAGAAATATAGAACAAGGTGTATATGATAAAGATATATTAAATCAATACACAGAAGAAGAGATAGGTAAGTGCAATTCATACATTAAACATGCACGAGATTTAACCTTTACATATGCTGGTCTTCAACAAATAGTAGACAAGTATTTGGTTCAAGACAGGTCAACTGCAGAAGTTTATGAAACTCCACAGTTCATGTATATGTTAATTGCAATGACCCTATTTCAAAACTACGACAAAGAGGTAAGACTAGACTATGTCAAACGATACTATGACGCAATCAGTCAATTCAAAATTAACATACCAACACCAATTATGGCTGGAGTTAGAACACCACTTAGACAATTTGCATCGTGTGTGCTTGTCGACTCGGACGATACTCTCGACAGTATCTTCTCAAGTGACCATGCCATTGGAAAATATGTTGCACAAAGAGCGGGGATTGGAATTAACGCTGGAAGAATTCGAGGTATTGGTAGCAAAATTAGAGGTGGTGAAGTTCAACATACAGGCATTATCCCCTTCCTTAAAAAGTTTGAGAGCACAGTTAGATGTTGCACACAAAACGGTGTTAGAGGTGGATCGGCAACTGTCCACTTCCCTATCTGGCACCAAGAAATAGAAGACATTATTGTCTTAAAGAACAATAAAGGGACAGAAGATAATAGAGTAAGAAAGTTAGACTATTCTATCCAGTTTAGTAAACTCTTCTATGAGAGATTTTTAAATAACGAAGACATTACTTTGTTCTCACCTCATGAAGTGCCCGGCTTATATGAAGCATTCGGGTCAGAAGAGTTTGACGAATTGTATGAGAAGTATGAGAGAGCATACTCCATACCACAGAAAAAGGTTAGTGCAAGAGAACTAATCACAGATTTATTAAAAGAACGCGCAGAGACTGGCCGTATTTACATTATGAATATAGACCACTGTAATACACACAGTAGTTTTAATGACAAAGTTAACATGAGTAATCTTTGTCAAGAGATAACATTACCCACAGACCCTATCCAAAATATAGAAGGAGAAGGTGAAATTGCATTGTGTATATTAAGTGCAATTAATGTGGGTATTGTTAAAGAAGAAGAAATGGAATCTCTATGTGAGCTATCAGTGAGAGGACTTGAAGAACTGATAGACTTTCAAGAGTATCCAGTAAAAGCAGCTGAAGTATCTACTAAAGGAAGACGAAGCCTTGGTATAGGATACATTGGACTGGCACATTTCCTTGCAAAGAACAAGGTTAAATACAGTGACCCCGAAGCACTGAAACTGGTGCATGAATTGACAGAAAGATTCCAATTCTATCTTCTTAAAGCAAGTAATCAAATTGCAAAAGAAAAAGGTGCATGTGATTACTATCATAGAACCAAATACTCTAACGGAGTCCTACCAATAGACACATACAAACAAGAGGTAGACGAGTTAGTTAAACCAGTATACAATATGGACTGGGAAACCTTAAGAAAAGACATAAAAGAACATGGTGTAAGGCATTCAACCTTGACTGCACAAATGCCTTCTGAGAGTTCTAGCGTCGTCTCTAATGCAACGAATGGTGTAGAACCACCTAGAGACCACTTGTCTGTTAAGAAAAGTAAAAAAGGAACCCTTAAACAAGTTGTCCCTCAATATTCAATGTTAAAAAACTTTTATACATTGTTATGGGACATGGAAGATAATGACGGATATATAAAAATAGTTTCAATTATGCAGAAGTTCTTTGACCAAGCAATAAGTGGAAACTGGTCATATAATCCCGAAAACTACGAGAACAACGAAGTTCCAATTTCAGTAATGGCTAGAGATTTACTGACTACATATAAATATGGGTGGAAAACATCTTATTACCAAAACACAATGGACGGTAAAGTAGAAGATGTTATGGTAGAAGAATTACCAACAGACCCATTCGATGAAGAAATTGAGGAAGACTGCGATGCGTGTGCAATTTGATGATAGAACGATAGAATATGAAGTTCAAGATGCTCTCGCAGGAGATATTTCAAAGGGAAAAGGTAGTGATAAGTTAAGAGGAAGAACCAATCCCGAAACATGGCAACTAATGAAACAGGGCTATGTTGTATTAAAGAATTTTATTCCTAAAGATATCATTGATATGACCATGGATACATGGTTAAGAATGGAACTTGACCCTGAGATGTCACAGCATTTAGAGTTAGAAGATGATATCATTCAAAACTCACCCGAGAAATCATTACAAAAATCATATGGTATGTGGTGTTCACCTATGGGTGTTGCATTACATAGATGGTTATGGGAAAATCTAAAACCAGTAATTGATTTACACCTTCAAGAAACATACTCATACACAAGAAAATATGTTAGAGGTGCATACCTCAAAGCACATGCCGATAGACCTTCATGTGAAATCAGTGCAACTGTCTGTCTAGATTATAAGACAGATGATAATAAACCATGGTCAATATGGGTTGATAATAGTAAAGACTGGATTAATAATCCAAGTGGAATCTATGACGAGACCCAAGCAATTCCTATTAGACAAAGAAAGACTGCAAAGAGAATAGACTTAGAGATTGGTGATGTAATGTTATACCAAGGGCCTAATGTTGCACACTGGAGAGAGTATCTTTTAGGTGAAGAGAGTTATCATATGTTCTTACACTTTTATAATAAGACTACTAACATGCTTCAAATGCCAGGCCTTAAGCAGATAGTTGCAGAGACACAACCTAAGTATATTCAAATACAGAATGACCCAGTTTTCCCTTGTAAATTTGATGGAAGACGGTCTAGATACCACCCTCAAGATGAAGAGGACTGGGAATGGCAATCACATAACAGAATGATGCAAGAAGTGTGGCAGAATGATAACATATGGGCAGTGCATCAAAAATCAGATTTTGTTAATAGATATGCAGACTTTAAACAAATAGTAGACGGAAAGGTCATAGAAGATGACCCTAATATCTTTGAACCACAATATGAGGACGCTGAAATAGTCAAAGTCCCTAGAATGACACCAGCATAATGACAGTATTTAATAAGAAACAAGTAGACTTCACTAAACAGAAATTGTTTTTTGGTGAACCACTTAACACCCAACGATTTGATGAATTCAAATATCCTATATTTGATAAACTTACACAGAAACAACTAGGATTCTTTTGGAGACCCGAAGAGGTGTCTCTACAAAAAGACCGTGCTGATTATACAACATTAAACAAAGCACAGAAACATATATTTACCTCAAACTTGAGGTATCAAACCTTACTGGATTCCGTTCAGGGTAGAGCTCCAAGCATAGCATTTCTACCATTCGTGACTCTCCCTGAATTGGAATCTTGTATCATTACTTGGGACTTCATGGAGACGATACACAGTAGGTCTTACACACATATCATTAAGAATGTATATGCAGACCCAAGTGATGTATTTGATACAATATTACAAGAGGAAGCAATCGTTAAGAGAGCAGAAATGGTGACTGCAAGATACGACCATTTCATAGAACTAGGTAGAAGAAAACTATTAGGTCTTAAAGTAGACGATTATGATTTATATAAAGCACTTTACCTTGCATTAGTATCAGTTAATATACTAGAAGGTATTAGATTCTTCGTATCATTTGCATGTTCATTTGCATTCGGTGAGTTAAAACTTATGGAAGGAAGTGCAAAGATTATCTCGCTGATAGCGAGAGATGAGTCTCAACATCTGGCAATCACACAGCATATCCTGAAAGCATATAAAAATACCGAAAAGGATAAACTCATGAATAAGGTCATGAAGGATTGTGAGAAAGAAGTTTATCAAATGTATGAAGACGCAGTAGACCAAGAGAAAGAATGGGCAGAGTTCCTATTCAAAGACGGTTCAATGATTGGACTATCAGTTCCATTACTAGGGAACTATATCGAATACATTGCAAATAAAAGATTAAGAATGTTGGGGTTATCTCCAATTTATGATATATCCAGTGCCAATAATCCATTACCATGGACAAAACACTGGTTGAATAGTCGAGGTCTACAGAATGCACCACAGGAGACAGAAATCGAATCTTATGTTATTGGTGGAATAAAACAAGATGTCGATGACGACACATTTGAAGGATTTAAACTATGAAGAAATGGTATCAAATACTATGGGGTAGTAAACAAGAAGAGGAACTAGAAGAAAAGGTAGCAGCCAAAGAATTGTCTCCCGACCCCGATGAACTAACAATAGAAAACGCATATAAAACTAGATGGATATGGTATCACACCATTCTTGCTGGTCTAATGTTTTTTGCAAATATAATCATGTTATCGATATTCTTGTTGTTAGCAATTAAACTATAGGAGAACAATGAGAAAGTCAGGACTATATAGAGTATCAAGAGATACAAATCCAAAATCCTCATCTATCGGACAAGGTGGAAGAGGTAGAAAAACTAAAATATCTATGTCAACGATGAACAAATCAAAAAAAAGGACACACAAGGCATATCGAGGACAGGGGCGATGATTGAAATATTTGGTAAACCACAATGTCCGTTTTGTGATAAGGCAAAACTGTTGTGTCAGACCCACCGTTATAAATTTAAATATAGACAATTAGGAGAAGACTTTACAAGAGAAGAACTCTTTGAACAATTCCCTAATGCAAGAACTTTTCCACAGATTAGAATCAATGGTGACCCTATTGGTGGATATGATGAATTGGAGAAATGGCACGCCAAACGAGGTAATGCGTCAAACACTAGACCCAAGAACCTTTGGCCGAGTCATGAAAGTCATGGTGGTTGAAGATATAGATTATTTTGATTCATTCTGCACAAGAATGTGGTTAGACTATTGTGACGAAAACAATGACCCAATATCAGCACCTGATAGAATGGATAAAGACGAGTATGTTGAGAAATACCACGATTGGTTAAAAGAAAAGTTTAATAAAAAATATGAAAATATTTAAACTTTATCTTCCTAAAGAGAAAGATTGGGATGTAGAATGTTTGAGATATCAGCATATTTTTAAGAGCATTCGTATAGACAATACAAGTGCAGAAGTTCGAGTCTATATAGAGGGTGCAGATTTTCATTTAAGTGATAGTCCACACCCACTTCCATATGCTACTATTAACGGAAAGAAGAAGAGTATGGATAATTTGTTCACTGAAGCTATAGGAGAGAAGAAGCTATCATGACTGAACCAAACATTTTTAAATTATATTGTTCAAATTGCAAATCAGAATGTGATGTTGAACACGAAATGGACTCTCATCACTATGAGATAACAAACTGTCCATTTTGTGGGGAAGAAATCGACCAAGACCAAGTCGAAGAACTAGAGTATGATAATGGAGATTTATTGTAAGAACACACACCTACTTGACCTTGCAATATTACATGCTAAGGCACTTAGCGTCGATTCTAAGGACGCTATAGTTCATATCAAGAGACTTCCACCCTCTATGACCCAAAAGGGTCTTATAGAGTATCCTAGAACCCTAGGAAAGAGGACTTATATCGACATTTATATCAAATATGACGAGGAGAGGGAAATTACCCTTGCTCATGAGATGTGTCACCTAAAACAGGTGCTTTTGGGTGGAATAATAGACGAAAATGAGGCATATTTGTATGAAAAACAGGCGATTAGGCCTTGACAGCAGGGCCTATAATAGGTTATAATGTATACATGATTGATAATAAAGAACTAAATTATATCTTTGTAGATATGGACGGAGTATTGACTGACTTCCTTAAGGGTTGTGAGACATATCTTGGTCACCCTTTGACGAATGACGATAAAGGTCATTCTGATTATGACGCAAGGAAAGAGGAATTAACAAACAAAAGGTTGTTTGCAAATCTTCCTCCAATGGTTGATATGTATGAACTAATTGCATACATTAAACACACTGGAGTTAACTGGGAAATATTGACTGCAGCTGGTGTAGTAAACAGAGAGTTGGTTGTCTATGACAAGAAAGCATGGGTTGATAAGTATGTTGACCCGAGTGTTGTTGTGAATTGCACATTTACTGGAACACAAAAAGCTGCATATGCATTGCCGGGCAATGTATTGATAGACGACAGACCAAAGAACATTAAAGCTTGGGAAGAAGCAGGTGGAATTGGAATCGTTCACACTTGTGCAAGAGATACAATTAATGCATTAAAAGAATTGAGGGCTACACGAGTCTAGTATAAGAGTTGGTTTCGTATCCAACCGCCCTTAATGGAAAAACCACCTTCGGGTGGTTTTTTTCAACACCTATATATTAGTATGAGTCGAATAAATAAAGTTAAAGAAATTATAAAAAACATATATGTATGGATTCGTGCCCTATTCACTACGAGATACAATATTCATGTATCATATAATAATGAATGGGGTGATAGTGACGACCAATATTTTGAAGATGTTAGGAAGATTACTAAACAAACCAACAACGAACTCATGTTTATAGACAAAGATAAGAGTCCAGTAATTATTCGCTCAGCAGCTGGACTTAATTATCGAATAGAGGTAGTATAATGCAACAATTTTTATTAGCATTAGTTATAGTTCTTGGACTAGGTGGATACTGGTTATACACTGAAAACCAAACACTCACTGCAAACAATATGAAACTTGAGACTGCAGTAGAGGAACAGAAAAGAACTATGGAAGTGATGAAAGAACAGTATGAAAAACAAGGTCAATCATTACTTCAAATGTCTGCTCGAAACGCACAAATTGAAGCAGAAAAGAATGAGTATCTAGATATATTCAGAAGACATAATTTAGACAAGCTGGCTGAAGCAAAGCCTGGCATGGTTGAAACTAGAATCAACAATGGCACCAAGGCTGTATTTGAGAGTATCGAAAATGATAGTAAAGAACTTAGCGACCTTAATAGTAATTAGTTCACTCACACTTAGTGGGTGTTCAATGTTTGGTGGAAAGACCAAGCAAATCGAAGTCGTCTCTAAACCAATAGAGATTGATATTATGCAACCTAATCTCCCTAGAGATATAGATTTAATTGAACCAACATGGTATGTGGTATCTGAAGCAAAGATTGCTAACCCATGTGTTAAAGATGCAGAAGGAAAAAGACCAAGGAATGAAGACAAGACATGTAAACTTGGTAAAGAAAATGATTGGCCTGAAGGTTATACCTACCTAGATAGATTTCTTGACGACATGAAAGAACTCAATGGTGGTAAAGTTGTATTCGTTGCAACTTCAATAGGTGATTATGAAAACATGTCTGCAAATATGCAAGAACTCCGTAGATACATAAGAGAACTTGGAGAAGTTATAATATATTATAGAAATGTCACAATGCCAGACGGAACAGAAGGTGTTGGGATTGCAGTGAAAAAGAATGAAACCACCGATAATTAATAATGAGCAGTTTTACCAACCACTCTCATATTCAGTAGATTACATATTCCCTACACCCTTTTTAAGGGGTGGACTTAAACTACCACACGAAACTGTGGCACGAGATTGTGAATCGCTGATTGATATTATCAAACAATTCGAAGAAGACCCAAGACGATATTACACAACCTATTTCTTTGAACACCAAAGACAAGACATGCATAGGTTCCCTTGGTATGATGACTTTGCGAATCAAATTAAAGATACTTACATAGAGTTTATTAAACACCAATGGCATATGGAAGTCTCTCATTTGAGTAGACATGACATTCACCTATTCTCTTGGGTTAGTGTTTGGGAAGAAGGTCTTGAACACTCAGCACATAATCACCAAGACTCAATAATCAGTGGAACATATTATCCAGTGAATGAAGGTGGTCAACCTATAGAATTTCATAGTCCAAATATCCAATCACAATTTAGTTGGGGAAGTAAAGTAGAAGAAATGAAACAAGACCATATGCCGAACACAGTAGCAATGGGACAAACAGGTAGTCACCAACGGATAGTCATTACACCAACTCAAGGAGAATGTTTTATGTGGCCGTCTAATATATTTCATAGTATCAGTCCAAAAGACGGTGACTTTAGACGAGTTGCAATATCATTTAACTTAAAACATAACAACCCTATATCAGACAATGAACAGGGAACGGAGTTATCATATGAGTTTCTATAGTATTGATTCTTTATACAAACAATCAGCTGAATGGATTATTGAGTGGCATGAAGATTTACAATGCTTCTCAATAGACAATTTTTATGAAGACCCTGAGGCTGTTCATACTCATATCTTCCGAAGAGAGATTCCATTATGGAAATATAACGAAGAAAGACATTCACCTAATGGAATAGATTATATTGACGCAAGGATAGTCGATAAGGTAGGACACCCTACAAGACTATGGAGAAACGCACATGATAGAGTCATTGATATATGTAGAGAGAGATGGTGGAAAGGAGAATATGACTATCGAGATGATATAGAGGTTAATTGTTTCAAGACTATTAATGTCTTTGACTCCAAACTTCAACACTACCCACACATAGACGGAAACTTTGATGACCCTGATGAAGAAACAGTTATTAATATGTTAGTCTATCTTGATAAACAAGAGAATGGTGGAACTGCAGTATACGAAGCAGGTTGGGTTCCAAATATGGAACAAGAGGGATTACTACAACCAGTAGAAGAGATAATGGATTTGGCATATGTCATACCAGCTAAATTTAATCGTGCAGTTTTATTCGCTGGTAATAAAATGCATGGTGCATACATAGATGATTATACTGCATACACGGACTACTATAGATATTCACAAGTTGTATTCTATCGTCCAAGGATAAGATAATGCCTAAACAAACAATAACAGACCATAAGACAGACCAACCTAAACAGAATAGTGATAACTTCATTATTATTCATGACCAAGTATTACAGGGGTGGATATGTGATGAAATAATGGTTGAGTTTGAAAAAACACCACTCGTTGAAGTAGAGCAAACTGGTGATAGTAAATTCAAACCAGTAGATGACCAATGGGACGGTAGAAATCACAGTTATGAATCACAAGGTAGAATACATTGCAATATATATCCAGGCCCAATTAGAGATTACATATTAGAGAGAATAGATTTTGGATTACCCAAAGGTTGGGCATTTGGAAGAATCAATTACATACAAATAATAAAATATCAAGAGAACAGTCTCTTCCCTTGGCATATGGATATTGCTGATGATAATGACACAGGAACAGCAATAGTATTTCTAAACGATAATTTCATAGGTGGTCAACTCAATGTCGCTGGACATAGACTCTTGACTAAGAGAGGAACCATAGTTGGATTCAATAATTCAACAGAAGTATGGCATAATGTAGAACCTATATTACAAGGAGAACGATACTGCCTTGCAATATGGTTCGGTGAACCTTATTCTGAGGAAGAGTTAAATTCTACTAACATAGAGAAGGACACCAATGAAACCGAAGAAGCTTGAGTGTCATATGTGCAAGAAGCAAATGGATATAGAAGAGGTGAAATACCATACCCGAGAGGATAGATATCCAATTCATGTTTTCTGTGGCCCAGAGTGTAGTTTAATATATTATTCAGGATACAAAAGAAATGCCAATTAAATTTAGTAAATCATCAAATAGGTATGACCGTGTGACAGGTAAAACAACTGTTGAACACGATTATATGAAATGTAAATCAAATGCCGACTTAATCGAAGCATATAACAAAGAGGGACAGAAACCTAAACTTAGACAAAAAGTCAGACAAGAGATAGAACGAAGAAATAAGATAGGACAATCTAGGATAGTATTTAAATGATATTAGACGAGGCACAATTAGGATTTGTTCATATACCTAGAACAGGTGGAACAAGTGTAGAACATGCACTCATAAAAAAGCATGGGTTTAAAGGACAACTGAATGCACAATGGCTTCCCGATGCAATATGGACATTACGAAGTGTTCATACAGTTAATAATCCTCGTGACGATAGAGGAGTTCATGAGTTTCATAAGAAGCATGCAACATATGCTGAAATGATAAAGTTGAGACCTCACTACAAATATTATGCAACAGTAAGACACCCTGAGAATAGACTAGAAAGTCTGTATAGGATATACACATTCTCAACTGAAAATGGTGTCCCTTGGGTCAATACAGAATTCAATCAATTTGTTAAAGAGTTCATAGTCCATAATAACTATATGAGACCAACAACAATAATTGATAACAGTATGTTTAGATATACACAGGTTGAAATGATTGGTGATGCAGAATGGCATAAGGTAGAAGACGGAACAATATGGGAAGCATTAGACATAGAACCAAGAATGGAATATGCAATACCACACACGACAATAAACTGGTCAACTGAGAGTTTGAAATTGTGTCAAGAATATTATAAAGAAGACTATGAAAAATTTGGTTATGAAATGGGGCTGTAGCTCAGTAGGGAGAGCGACTGGTTTGCATCCAGTAGGTCGTAGGTTCGATTCCTATCAGCTCCACCATAAGGAAACAATATGAAGAAAGAAGTAAAGTTTGAAGAAGAGAGAGACCCACATGCAAAAGAAATGCATGACTTGGGTGAACATGTATATCGTTTTGAGAATTGTGTCCCTAGAGAACTATGTGAAGACGCAATAGATATATTTGAGAAATCAGTAGAAGCTGGTTTATCTGTTGATAGACTAGACCAAATGGGAACAAGTAATCTTAGTATTGCTGACACAGCAGTTATTCATAAAGATATACCACCTAGTTCATTACCAGTTGCTAGAGCAATAGTGGATATTATTCAGAACGAGGTCTTAGTGGAATTCCTTAGAATATATCCAATCGAAGGACAATATAGTTGGATAGGTGTAGGTGGTGCAAAAATGCAAAGGACTGAACTCAAGCAAGGATATCATAACTGGCATATGGAACATTCTAATCAGCTAGACAGCTATAGGTCGATACTTGCATGGTCAATATTTTTAAATGATGTTGAAGAGGGTGGTGAATTAGAATTCTTATATCAATCTTTAAGAGTTAAACCAAAACAAGGAGATTTATTACTCTGGCCTGCTGGATTCACTCACCAACATAGAGGAAACCCACCACTAAAAGGAGTGAAATACATATACACAGGATGGATAGATACACTTTAAAAGAACTCACCAATGACGATATTCCATGGTTAATGGAAATGGAAGTAAACCATGGTGGTGGTATATTCCTAGAACCCTTAACAGAAAAGGAATGGGAACAAAGAATCAGAACTTATGAATACACATATGGTATGTGGGATAATGAAAAGGAATGCTTCTTTGGATACACTATTAATTGTCGTATTGAAAATAACATATGGGTGAGACAAATAATGGTGCAACCTGAATATAGGAAAACCAGTCATGAGAATTGGGGTGGTGAATTTAAGAGACCAATCCCATATCTGTTATTAAAGGCTGCAGAAATGGGTGGATATTGCATGATTGGAATAAAGGAAGACAATACATCAGCAAGAGGAGCTGCTGAAGGAAGACTTGGGTTTGATGAAGTTGCATATCTGAACAATTTTTATCAAGACGGATTTGATATGGTATTGGTGCAAAAGAAGTTGAAGTGACCTATATACTAATGTGACATTTATGTGACAAAGAGTATAAGGAGATAACATGCGACATTATGCATCACTGTCTGTTTTATATTTAAAGATATTCGCAGACAAAACCCATATATTAATGAAGAGTGGTAGACTGCCTAGAGTAGTTAATATGATTACATAAAACCACTTGACTAAAACTCATACCTCTAGTAAAATAGGGGTATAGTTTTACTAACTAAATAAATGAAAGAATATATTATTAATAGGAGTGAATATATAAAATGAGTGCAGTATCTAATTTTTTTGTATATTGTGGAGAGGACGGCTGGTCAGTAGATGATGTAAATAGACTATCTGATTCATTCTCATCACATAGAATATGGTATACCCATGACGGTATACATCTAGTAGACCTATTCGTGGTCACTAATCTCGATAAATCCAACTTTGAACGACACTGTCGTATCCTTGATTTCAATGCAGAGAAGTTTGATGGATTTTGGTCATTTATGAATTGCTATGATAAAGCAAAACGACAATTACATGGAGATTCCAAGGCTATTATCCTAAATCAGCCTACAGTAGGAGTCGACTTGATATCAATACCGACCTTAGAACACACCCCAGAGCAAGGAAAAACCGAAAACGCTGCTAAAAATATTGCACCCGAAGATAAACTGTTGGTAATAGAGAAACAACTTTACCCAGTTCAGCAGTTTGATAATTGGTGGAATGACGAGACAGACTATTCACCTTTCTATTTTGGTTGTGCAGCGTCAACAGCTGGAATGATATATGAAGAGTTCGAAAAGAACTATAAACAAATAACAGAAGACTATGACGACACACCATATGGTGTCCAACAATGGTTCGAATGTGAAATGGAACCTAAACTCTTTTATCTCAATCATGCACATGGTGTTAGTATCCCATTTGCAATTAATAATTGGGAAAAGCAAGAACAACGCAATGTCCTATGGGAAGAGAATGTCAGACCACACTTCAATCCACCACTAGATGGATATGGTTGGAGAGGACTAGGTGGTGACGAAGAAGCTAAATTGTTTCACAAGGAACATGAGTATAGAGATATCTCTAGACAAGCAAGTTGGATTACTTTCGAGGGTGATACAGAGAATCTCTTAGAAGACGAGTATATCCGATGGTGGATATTGTAAAGAAATATCACAAGTCTTATAAAGGATTTTTTACTCCCGAAGAATGTGAATATATAATATCCGTCTTTGAAAA
>Ga0209404_10001691_pt1 | contig 14524 bp, 19 predicted proteins | sample TroAtlMetagenome_2_FD_187447 | JGI IMG/M metagenome (GOLD analysis project Ga0209404, IMG submission 187447) | Marine eukaryotic phytoplankton communities from Atlantic Ocean - Tropical Atlantic ANT8 Metagenome (SPAdes) (version 2) | ecosystem: Environmental > Aquatic > Marine > Oceanic...
GAGAAATTGAGCAAAGCGATGTTTCATTTCCCGTATCCGAATCAGTTGACTTTAACGCCAACGTAGTGACGTGGGAAAGTCAATTGATGAGGTTATTGTGGACAACGGTCTCGGCTATGAGTAGTTGCGTGGTTTAGCGATTAACTTTGCAAGTACGCACCAAACTGAAAATCCGAGAGGATTTTCAGAAGTAGACGAGAACAAGCAATTACTTATAGCCATTGTTGGCAACTGGCTTTATATTATTCCTTTGTCTTTCAACCATTTTTCCAACTGATTTGGTAATGTTTCTTCAATGTCAAGAGGGTCAAATGGTTTATATAATTTTCCAACTAAATCGGTGTGAAGGTTAGTCAAGGTTTTGTCTTTTAATAGACAAATAGGTTTTCCAAGTCCCATCATATAACCAACTTCTAAAGATACATTTGGATTAAAGTTGTCTTCTGTGACTCTTTCAAAAATTGAAATTCCAAAATCACTACAATGCATATACGTCCGAATATTAGCGAATAAATCGTCAGCATATTCTTTGTCGTCCGCTCTTAAACCAACAATGTTGTACTTTTTTAAAGTTTCTTTAATAACCTTAACTAATGAATCGTGAACTTTTGTATTTCCAAACTGCATTACAATAAATGCTGTTTTTTGAGTAGTTGGATAATCATCTCTAAAAGCTTCTATATATTTTCCTAATTCTGGTACTGATATTGCTTGGTCTGACACTTTTTGTTCTGTTTTTTTTGAAGCCTGTAAAACAGATTCAACATATTGTTTTGAATACTCTTCTATTTGTTCGTCCGTAATTGTTTTTGCAGTTAAGACTGGAATAGTAAAAATCCAATGAACTTCGCCTATCTCAATTTTCAACTGGTGTATAAGAGATTGAGTTGGAATAATTCCGTATTTACTTAAATCTCTATATGTGATGGAATTTCCACCGGGTTTATCTACAAATGCAAAGTGATAGTTTTGCTGGTCCTTACCAACAAATAAAAAATTCATACGAAAAATTGAAAGCTGATTTGCAGGAACCATAAGTTGTCTGCCAATTTCCCTCACTTTATTTCCGAACTTTTTTACTAATTCATTAGATTCTTTTTGTTCCGCTTCAGATAAGTCTCCACCTGTAGAAGCCATTCCTCCTTGCATTATAAATTCTATCGCAGACATATTTCTATATTTTGGTTTTTTTCCAGCTTGTTGCCAACGGTTTCGTATAACCGTCAGTTACGGGTTAATATGCGTTAATTTTCGGTTTGGCACTGACGCTTGCAATTCCGAGTGGATTCGGACGTAGTCGAATCCGCCGTAATTGCGGTTATATATTGTTGTAACACGTTTTTTATTCAATTGTCAGTATCCTAATTGTTTGAAAAATAAATAATAAAATTACTGGACTTGAAAGTCCGATAAAAATTAGTTTTCTATTCAAGCTATTCCAATTTTTCCAATGTTTTATTGTTCTTCCTATTACTGCAATTCCAAGTCCAAGTGATGTTAGAATTGCTGGAAGAAAGAATAAAAAGTTGAAACTAAAATTATGAGGTGCATAACCTTCTTTGATTCCAAGCAATGGTTCACGAAAATAGTTAATTAGCAGAGCAAAAACTAACAATGAAAAACTTGTCAACGCCATTCTTAAAGTCCATTTTAACTTCTTATTCATTTCTATCTTTAAGTCGTTTTAATAAATCCACTAAATGCTGTTCAGAGTGAGTTCTCATTGAAAATTCAAAATGCCAAAGTGCATCGTTTTTGCTTGTGTTATCCATTCTCCATTTTACAGCAAGTAAATCTTTGATGATGTCAGCTAAATCATCTAATTCGTCCCCAATTCCTATTTCAATATTTGGTTCCATTTTATTTGAATCTAAAACCATACTATACCAATCGAAGTTTGGAAAATTGGATTTAACATTTTCCTTTATTTCGTTGTAATTAAAATCAGGTTCTTCGTCATAATCCGTTTCGTCAAATTCAAATTCCACATTTAGAAATTCAGAGTAAATTCCGACCAACAGATTTTTTAAAACATCGGTTTTGTCGGTCAATTCCACTTTTGGATTGATTCCGAATTCCGTGATTTCGTCTATTAGTTTTCTTAATTTACTCAATGTTTCTTGCTTTGGTCAAATGTGTTACAACGGTCTCGGCTATGAGTAGTTGCGTGGTTTAGCACGAAACTTTGCAAGTACACACCAAGCTAAAAATCCGCGAGGATTTTCAGAAGTAAGCGAAAACAAGCAATTACTTATAGCCATTGTTGCCAGTAGTTATTTTTTAATTCGGATGATGAAATATTTCAATAAATTCTAAATCTTTTGACATATAACAATCGAGACTTCCAGATTGGAAATTGAATATCCGTCTGTTACAGAGTTTCTTTTCTCGTTTGTCTAATTTTACTAAAACATCTTCATTCGCTATTTCCTCAATATCATTTAAGTCAATATTCAGGACTTTGGCCACACATTTTTTAGCTTTTTCAATTTCCAGAAGAAATATTTCTTCACTTATGTTTGTTTCTATTGTTTTGTTACAATTCATTATGCTTTAAGTTCAATAGTTTTGTTCGAGTTATTTATTACCCAACTCTCAAATCTGTCCAAAAAGTTTTTACCCAATAATAAAGGACTGTCTTCATCTCCAACAGATATAATTATGTCTTTAACAGTAAAATTTCCAACCTTTAAGCTTTTAAGAACAAATCTTCGTTGAGAAATTATACTGCCATCCGCAATTCTATATAGTGCGTTACTTAAATAGTTTTCTTTCGTAACTGTACCGTTTCTAATTAATTGAGCCTCTAATTCACTTGAAATAGTTGTGTCAGATGCTCCCGAATCTAAAACAAACCCTTTTGAAATTCCACCAATCTTAACAGGTATTTCAAAAGTTCCATTCTGTTCTTTTAATTGGATTGTTCCACTATTTGAATTTTTAAAACTTACCTCTTTGGCTTTTGCAATTTGCGCAAAAGGGTCATCTTTATCTCTTTCTATTTTTAAGTCATTAAATAACGAGAATAAGTAATCGAAAGCTGTAAGTGCTTTTTTAGCATTATATTCCTGAACAACGTATAGACTAATTTCGTCCGAATAGCCAATTCTATAATCTTTTGTATATGTACTTGTTCTGTTGTTATATTTAAATCTCGTTACCTCAAAACAATTTTCGTTAATACATTTTAATTTCATCCATTTGTCTGAATATTCTACTTCGCTACTCAAGTCGCTTATGTGCACTGACTCGATTTTTTCAATAGTCTCTCCATTATGAACCCAATAAGCAGTCATTGAGAGAATTCCGCTGTCTTTGTCAAAAGTGTAGTCATTTCGAACAGTAATCCCTTTATCTCCGCTTACATAACCAATCCTGTTTGTGTATTTATTCTCAATTTCTTCGATGTAATCTAAAGTTTCATTAATTGATAATTTTTGAGCAAAAGTATAGCTGGTCAAAAAGATAAATATGAAGAATGTTCTTATTTTCATTAGATGTGGTTTTAATTACTGGCAACGGTCCAGTATATGAAAAGTAGCGCTGAAAAAGTGCGCTATCCATTCGGTTGAACTCGAGCCGAATTTTTAAATTTTTCTATTTATCTTTCTTTTTCCAAATAGCCAAATTTAAAAATTTGGCGACCTCTAAAAAGTGCCCGAACCTTTGTGTTTGCAAATGCTCGCGCTATTTTTTATATACATTGTTGTAAACAGTTATATCCTCATCAGTTCGTCAATTGTTTTCTGTCTAATATTACTGTAAACTCCACGAATATTATCCTCAAATATAAATACATTTAAGTCATAATCCTTTTTGCCAAATAGATGTTTACTGCTCATTTTGACTGTTGCATAACTTTTGTTGTTTATGAATTGGGAAAGTAAATCTTCCAATCTTACAATTGACTGATTGAATAACATACGATATTCATAAAACCCATCTTCTTTTTCTATCTCTTTTTTAATCATACTTGCTGTTATATCGATAAAAGAATATGGATTTGTCTCAAAACTATTTGGCGAAATAATGACTTTTTGAATTCTGTACTTGTGGTTTTCCGTTTCATCGTGTTTTATGCCTCGGATTTGTGCAGAACAAAATAATTCAAGTTGCTTGAGAGAATGTATTTTAGATATACTCAATAAATCAGTTAATATAACGGAAAGTTTTTCCTCATTTAAAGTAAGTCTTTTTAAAATTCCAGAAATTTTGTCCGTTAAAGATAAATCTAAATGTCCAGGAAGAGATTTAAACCAATCGTTAATCCTTATAACATCGATTCCATTGGCTTCGGTATTTGAAGTGCCATTACGATAATAGACCTTGCCAACTTCAAGTCCTTTCATTTTCACAACAGGCGTAATCGGCAATTCGTATTTATTGATAGGAAACTCCAGAATTCCAATTTTTTTTAAATTATAATTAACTTCATAGTACTCGAAAAAAGGTCTTGGGAAGACTTTATCTTTAACTTTTTCTTGAAGAATTGACTCGTCTAAAGAATTTGATAATCCAATAACATCAAGTGATTTATCTTCTTTTTCTTTAACTCCAAAAAATATAAATCCTTTTTCACTTCTTATTGTATTTGTAAAACTTATCACATCTTTCACAAATTTCGCCGTGTTTTTTAAATCTTTGTCGTTCGAGAAATCATACAATTCTTGTTTGAAATCAAGTGTCGATGATTCAGGTTTTTCAAGTATTAAAGTTATTTCCTCATTTGAAATCATTTACTATGTTCAATGGTTTGTGATAATTGTTTACAACGGATTATGTATATGGTTTGTTGCGGGTTTTAATCACCTAATTTAGCAGAAACAAACGGAATAGAAAATCCGCGAGGATTTTCGTAAGTAAGCGAGAACTCTAGCAATAAATTATATACGGTGTTGGCAACTGCTATTTTTCCACACGTTTTGTTTTTCCGCTGTTTTATATAGTTTTTTTAGTTGTTTTTCAATTTCACGATATGCTTTGCGGTATTGTTTGTCGGTCCAAATAGCACCTAAACAATTCACATCTTTATCAATCATTATCAAATTCAGAGTTTGTATCGGTTTTTCAATTTTTATTTTGTCCGTTGTCAGTCCAATCATTTGAAATTCGAGAGTATCATTTTCCGTTACGTTTATTTCATAACGTCCATTTTGGTCAGATATAGATTCCGTTCCGCTATTCAGATTCGTGATTTTTACTCCGAATAGACAATTCAGTTTTTCGTCTACTATTTTTCCGTTCAAGTTAGTTCCAGTTTGAGCAAAAGTCAAATTAGAAATTCCAATTAATATTATGAGCAGTATTTTTTTCATAGTTGTTGCCAACGGTATTGTATATGGTTTGTTGCGTGGTTTAGCACGTAATTTAGCAAATAAAAACCTAATAGAAAATCCGCGAGGATTTTCGTAAGTAGGCTAGAACTAGCAATAAATTATATACGGTGTTGTAAAACGTTTTTTAATTCAGTTATAATTTATATTGCAATTGATAAAGTTCGTATTTCTCCGAATTAAAATCTATGTCAACGCTAAATTCATTATTCTGTTTATCTCTAATAATAGCAGCAGAAATATGCATTAATTCCTTGTCTTTTATTTCCGTTATTTTAAACCCAAAAAGTCTAAATTCAAGTATATTTCCAAATTGGGGTTCAACTTCTTTTAAGCGAGAAATCAGTTCGTCTTTGTCAAAAGGAACAAGTTCGTTATTAAGCATATTTTTTAATTCATCAAACTGTTTTTCTTTTAAAAGATTTACAGTTTTTTCAGCTACTTTGATTCTTTTTTCGGCTTTTTCAAGAAGAGAAATGGGAAAGTCAAATTCTTGTTTTTTATTTTCTTTAGAAATCAAAACAACTTTAATTTCATCATAATTTTTCTTTTCCGCTTTTAGGTTTTTATAGAATCTATAAGCAATATTTGAAGAAGGAAGATAAGCTTTGTCTAATCGTTTGTCAATTGCATCGCTTTGACTCATTTCTATTTCGAAGTACTTTTTTGTTCCATCACTTGTTGAAGCAGAAGCACCAATAGAATATTCTGCACGTCCACCATAGAAGTCTAAAATTTCCTGAATTCCATTGTTTTCATTGTCTGAAATGCTAACTAAATGTGATAATATTCCTGTTTTTTCTTCTCCTTCTCGTTTTTTTCCGCAAGATGTTATTAAAAAGGCACAAATTATGAGGCTTAAAATTCTGTTCATAGATTTTTCTTAAATGTTTTACAACGGTCTCGTGTATGAGCAGTAGCGGATTTTATATGACTACTTTTCAGGCTACAATATACTCTAATAAAAAGAAAAAACGGTTCAAGTTTACACTCAAACCGCTATTGCTTATACACAATGTTCTCTGCTGGCTTTTTTAATATTTTATCGGGTTCTCTTAACTGATAACTTCTGCCTTGAAGCCCTTGCTTTGAACAATTTTTATCACTTCATCTTCGGATATTCCTTTGGAACTCACGGTAAGGATTTTGTCGCTGTTGTCCGTATCAACATCCCAATGACAAACCCCTGCGGCATTGTCAAAGTCTGATTGTACTTTGGATACGCAACCTCCACAATTGAGGTTTGTTTTGAATTTCAGTTCTTTATTTTCCATTGTTTTAAAAATTTTATTTGTTATTTAATAATGCAAATTTTGTTACTATTCCATTCTTTATTGTTGTACAATTTTGGAAATGATTTGTAAGATTTACTATATTACTTTTTTCCATTTCAATCGCAAACTATTACTTACAACACTTACGCTACTCATTGCCATAGCTGCTCCTGCAATCATTGGATTGAGTAAAAAACCATTAATTGGGTATAAAATTCCTGCTGCAATCGGAATACCAATCAGGTTATAAATAAATGCCCAAAACAAGTTTTGTTTAATAGTTGCCACCGTTTGCTTGGATAGTTTGACGGCTTGTGGTATTTTGGTTAAGTCGGATGAAATGATGGTCATTTTAGCTACGTCCATTGCAATGTCTGAACCTTTGCCCATAGCGATACTTACATCTGCAGTTGCCAAAGCTGTACTGTCATTAATGCCGTCACCAACCATTGCTACTGTTTTGCCTTCCTCTTGCAGTTCTTTTACAAAATCGGCTTTGTGCTGTGGCAATACTTCGGCTTTGTAATGTTTAATGCCTGTTTGCTCGGCAATGGCTCTTGCTGTGGCTTCGTTATCGCCTGTGAGCATATACAAATCAATGCCCATATCCTGCATTTCTTTAATCGCCTGTGCAGATGTTTTTTTTATTTTATCGGAAATAGCAATTACCGAAAGGGCTTGTTTACTGTCGGAAAACCAAATAACGGTTTTGGATAACTTACTCCATTCATTTGCTTGCTGTTGCAATTCTTCGGGAATACTGATGTTGTTTTCAAACAATAACTTTTTGTTTCCTACAAAATAGGTTTCGTTATTCTGGTCGGCTTTTGCACCTTTTCCTGTGATGCTGTCGAAATTAGTAAGAGAAGTTGAGTTCACTTTATCTAAATATTTCACTACGGCTTCCGCCAATGGATGTTCGGATTGTTTTTCTATACTGAATAAAATGTATTTTTTGCTGTCATCATTATTCAACCATTGAATGCCTGTAACTTGTGGACGACCTTCTGTAATTGTTCCTGTTTTGTCTAAAATGATGGCATTAACCTTTTTGGCTAACTCCAAACTTTCAGCATCTTTAATTAAAGTACCTTGCTCCGCACCTTTGCCAACGCCTACCATTATGGCTGTTGGTGTAGCCAATCCCAAAGCACACGGACAAGCAATTACCAAGACTGTAACGGCTGCTAATAATCCTTGAACTATGGCATTATCCCCTCCAAAAATCATCCAAACAATGAAGGAAAGTAATGCAATGCCCATTACCACAGGCACAAAAATTCCTGCTACTTTATCCACCAATTTTTGAACTGGTGCTTTGCTCCCTTGTGCATCTTGCACCATTTTGATGATTTGGGCAAGCATTGTTTCCTTACCGACTTTTACAGCTTTAAATTGGAAACCACCTTTTTGGTTTATCGTTCCTGCAAATACTTTTTCGTTTTCCTTTTTTAATATGGGAACAGGCTCTCCGCTCAACATACTTTCGTCCACATACGAACTGCCCGAAATGACCATTCCATCCACAGCAATTTTTTCACCGGGTTTTACTAAAATGACATCATCAACTTTTACATTTTCAATAGCTGTCTGTTTTTCTGTGTTGTCTGCTTGAATGACAATAACCGTTTTTGGTTGTAAGCCCATCAGTTTTTTAATGGCAGAAGATGTATTGCCTTTGGCTTTTTCTTCCAATAATTTTCCCAACAATATAAAGGCGATAATGACGGCTGCGGCTTCAAAATAAACGTGAGCGTGTAATCCTCTTTGATGCCAAAAACCTGCAAACAACATATTGAACACACTAAAAATATATGCAATGCCTGTACTCAATGCTACTAAGGTATCCATATTGGCTTTGCGGTGTTTGGCTTGTTTCCACGCATTTATAAAAAAATCTCTTCCCAACCACAATACAACAGGTGTTGAAAATGCCCACATAATTTCATTACCGTAAGGCATATCCATAAAGAACATACCTATTATAACTACTGGCAAAGAAAGAATGACCGCCCATAAGGTTTTATTTTTGAGTTGTTTAAACTTCTTTTCGTGGATGACCTCAAGGCTTTCCTGCTGTTTGGATTCGTCTTCAATTAATAAATCATATCCTACACCTTGGACCGCTTTTCGTATCTTTTCGGCATTGGTTACGTTGGATAGAAATTCAACGATAAGATTTCCTGTAGCATAATTTACAGAAGCACTCACCACTCCCTCTTGATGTGTTACGATACTTTCTGCACTACTCGCACAAGAAGCACAGGTCATTCCCAAAACAGGGAAAGTCTGCGTAACTGTATTTTGATTTGTTGTTGCCATATTTCGACTGTTTTAAATTACAATACAAAGTTGGCAACAATGGATAGGTTTTTTATTGTGGAATTTTGGAAATGATTTGTAAGATTTACTTACACTTCGTCCAAAGGCTTTCTTCTATCTTCACGTATGTTTTTAAAATGGCTGGGCGAGAGCCCTGTTACTTTTTTGAACTGATTGCTGAGATAGGCAACACTCGAATAATTGAGGCGAAATGCAATTTCACTCAAAGACAATTCATCATAAACTAATAGCTCCTTTACCTTTTCTATCTTTTGAGCAATAAAATATTTTTCAATGGTAGTACCTTCTACTTCAGAGAACAGGTTGGATAGGTAGTTGTAATCGTGAAAGAGTTTACTGCTTAACACATCTGAAAGATTGGTTTTCGTTCCATTATCCTGATGATGTACCAAGTCAATGATTATTGTTTTAATTTGCTCAATCAGGCGACTTTTTTTGTCATCAATCATTTCAAAGCCTAATGACACCAACGCTTTACTAAATTTTTCTTTTTCTTGTGCTGTGAGGTCTTTTTCAAGTGTTACTTCTCCCAATTGTACATCAATTGGCTCAATTCCTGAATTATTCAATTCATTTCTCACCGCCATAACACAACGGTTGCAAACCATATTTTTTATAAAGAGTGTCGTCATATTTTTTTCGAATACTTCAATTTTTTCACCAATGTTTTTTTAGCTTGCAGAGAACGGTTGTGTATAAGAACAGTAGGGCAGATTTGCACGCTATCCATTCGGTTGAACACAAGCCGAATTTTTAAATTTTTCTTATTATTTTTCTTTGTCAATAAGCCAAATTTAAAAATTTGGCGACTTCTCAAATGTGCCCGAACCATTCGGTTTTGCTACAATTGCTCTATTGTTTTTATACGATGTTGTAAACAGTTTTATCCGTCCCAAATGTCAAATTTTATAACTTTGTTTTGGTTATCAAATACAAAGTACAAGGTTCCAGTATTAATTCCAAAACCAGACATTCCTAAATGATAATAAAACTCCTTATCAGTTTTGATTTGTGGCTCGCCCAACAAGATAATTAATTCTTGTTTTGTCTTGCCATTCAACTTATGATTTTCACGCAAGCTTTCTATCATATTCCACCGCGTAGATAATTCCGTTTCACTTTCCGTCCAATTTTTCCATTTTTCAGAGCTAAACTCTAATGCGTCTTTATCTTTTGTTAGAAAATATCCTACTGAAATAATCGAAACCAAAATTAAAATGAAAAAGAATATTTTTTTAAGCATTGACGATTGAATAATAAATCATAGGTAACAAAATTGAAAATAGTATCATCATTGGTATCCAAATTAAGCTTGGTACTAATGTCCACAGCCATTTTTCTGTTTTGGACAATTCGCTAAACCAAATAAATATTATTCCAATTAAGAAAAATATCCACCCAAAAAATATTCCATAAAGAATGGTTGAAATTATCACTCCAACTATCATCAATATTTTTCCAACCAAAGTTGGTCCATTATCTTCTTTTGATATTATTTTCGAAAGTTTATTTCTCAAATTGTTTACAACGGTTTTGTGTATGGCTCGTTGCGGGAAATCAGCTATGATTTTCCGCCGTAACCGAAAGATAGCAAATTGCGGTTGAATTCCGTTTAAGGAATTCAGCCGCAATGAACTATACACTGTGTTGTGCAACGTACTTTATTCAGTTATTGACTTATTCAGTTTCATCAGCTTTAAAACACGCTCGGTCAATTTCCCATTTTTATAATATTTTTCGGTTCCGTAATTTCCCTTGCTATATCGAATGATATTACCATTTTGTTCAGTAAATATCAGGCTAAAATATTCTTCGTTTTCACAAGCAGAGTTACTAAAGTCGATTTGAACAAATCCATAATTACTTTTAACTAAATTACTTTTATTTATTTCTGATCGAAGTTTTTTTAGTTCATTGCTAATAAATTCAATTTCATTTTTGTCGGAGATATTCAAACTATCAATTCCGCCATAATAATGTTTAGCATAGTTTTTAAACTTTAGTCTTAAAACTGGAGATTTAGAGATGCATTTATCTTGACAGCTTAGAAAAGAAATGCATATAAAAATAAAAATTATAGGTTTCAGCAAAATCTTTTGTTTTTCACGTATGTTGCACAACTAGTTTATATGCGGAACTTAGTTCCGCATAGCTTTTGATTTAGGTCGGATAAGCGGAAGTTTTCGATATAATGAGTTCCGCTTATCTGCAAGTAAATATATATAAATCTAAAGTTCATCAAACGGATTTCTAATGTTTTGTAAACTTTTACTACTTACGTGAGTATAGATCATTGTGGTTTTAGGACTATTATGCCCTAACAATTCTTGTATGTACCTTAAATCTGTGCCAGACTCTAATAAATGTGTAGCAAAACTATGCCTAAGGGTATGTAAAGTAACACCTATCCTTGTAATTCCTGCATCTCTTAATGCTCGTTTTAAGACCTTTTGTGCACTTGATGACGTATAGGCGCCGCCATTCTGCCCTTCAAATAAATATGTTTTAGGTTTATATTTTTTGTAATACATTCTAAGTAGTGTAAGAAAACTCTCAGATAATAGTGTGTACCTGTCCTTATTTCCTTTTGCTTGTTCAATGCGTATAAGCATCCGTTTACTGTCTATTGCTTCTGGTGTAAGTTGCAATGCTTCTCCAATACGTAATCCTGCAGAATATAATAATGCAAGTAAAGCCTTATGCTTTAAATTGTTTATAACGTTAAACAATTGAGAGATTTCTTCCTTACTTAAAACAACAGGTAATTTTTGTGGCTTTTTAGGCCTAACCAAAGTGTCCAGAACTAAAGGTTTCCCTAAAAATGAAACAAATTTTTTAATGCCATTAATACATTGGTTTTGATAAGCAACACCAAATCCATTTCCTATAATGTAATCATAATTAAACCGCTGTACCCAAATATTAGTGATCTCATCAGCTTGTTTCAATGAAAGATACCTTAAAAATATTCTAGTAACTTCAGTATAAATGTCAATTGTATTCTGTGCAAGTCGTTTTTCTGACATCCATCTGCTAAAGTTTTGTAGTGTCTTTGTATGAGACGAAGAAAGCTTCGGAAGATCTTTAAGTTTATACGAAGTTGTCTCTAATTCAAGCTCTTTATTAATATCCTCGCTCAGTGTGATTTTAATATTAACTATAGTGTTTAAAAATGATAGAAGATCTTTTAAGGTTATACTATCCTTAAAGGCGTAATAAGTTTTAAATGTAGTACTGTAAAATATGAGGCGATGATTCTTAATCGCATTATTAAGTACAGTATTATAAGAAAACCGAAAAGCATAACATTCTTTGCTACGATGCTTAATACTATATATAAGAAGAGATGATGCCAATGGCTATAATTAAATAAATAAAAAATAGGGGCAACTAGGTAAACTTACAAAGGTTACAGCTATTATAAAAATTTAAATAAAAGTTATGGTATTAACTTTTATTTTAACAATGGATTTAGAGAAAAATCCTAATATATATTAAAATATTAGTAAACATACATATGCTTTTTATATTTGAGTTGAATAATTATTAACTATAAAATTATAGATATGGATAAGAAAGAAATTTCCAATTCAATACAAGAAATAATTGAAAATAATAATGATTCATATAAAGGCTATAAACAAGTTGCAGATAAAGCTAATGACAGTCAATTAAGGTCATTTTTTATCCAACAGGCTGCTGAGCGTAAAGAGTTTGCAGGTAAATTATTAAACCAATTAAAAATTTACAACCCAGACCATAACGATAATGCTTCTGGAAGTGCTGTAGGGTCTTTGCATAGAACTTGGATTAACGTGAAAACTGCACTCTCACAAGATAATGATGAGGCGTTGTTAGAAGAATGTCTTCGTGGCGATAAAGCAAGTATCGAAGACTACGAAGAGTTTTTAAATAACAACAAAGAGATTCCTGATAATTTAAGAAGTACAATTACACAACAAGTTCAAGATATTAAAAACACTTTAGAGAGTGTTTCTAGATTAGAGGACGTACATTAAATATATTAATGGAAGCAGCTTTAGGCATCGTCGCAGGTATTTTAACAATGTGTGGTATAGTACCTCAAATTGTTAAAGCATATAAGTCAAAACAGGTTGATGATGTCTCAAGAGGCATGTTAATGATAATTATGTCAGGAGTCGGACTCTGGACTGTTTATGGAATCCTCAAAGATGATATTCCAATAATAATAACTAACGCATTAGCTTTTCTATTAAATGGCTATATGCTTTTATTAACCTATAAACTAAAAAAATAATATTATGAGTAATGGAAATGACAGAAATGTAAAAAATGAAAAAGGACATAGCACTCCTAGAGATAGTAAAAATATGCATAGTGAAGAAGACAACTCAACTAGTGATGGTCTTAAAATATCTAACGAAGAAGAGTAGTTACTACATTAAATAAAAAAAATCCTCAGAATTAATGTTCTGAGGATTTTTTTATTGCTAAAAATTAAATGCTTTCAGAGATTATAAACACTATTTTAAAAAAAAAGATAGTTATATAAAACTTGTCACCTATAATATCACATAAAATTAAAAACCCTCGAAAAACTTAGAGTTTCGAGGGTTTTTGGTGGAGTCGGGGAGATTCGAACTCCCGTCCAAACAAGCAATTCAACAGCTTTCTACATGTGTAGTCTTAATTTAATTTTCGTGCACCAGCCGGCTTAAGACCACCAACTGCTACCTTATTCTCAATTAAAGTTCACTTTGGCATCAAGACCCTGCCAAAACTATGTTTACTTTTTCGGTGCCTCTAGTGAGAACGCCGTAAACCAAGGCCTTCTCGAGACATCTTGGTCACGTGTCTAACACGTGATTAAGTTAATCCTACTGTAATTCGGATTATGCAGCCAAGGCGTAGTTATTCTCGCCGTTTAAAAAAGTGTGAATCATGAGATTTACGAGCTGTGTCCCAGCGCTCGACATGCTTACTATTCAATTAGACCTGCTGTCAAAACCAGTCGACCCCAAGTTTGTATTGAAAATTTTGCTTTCAAAGAACATATTTCACATCAAACAATATACAGTTAGTTTGGTATAATAAAGATGTGGGCGTTACCCTAAATCGGGTCGGGCTTTCAGTGTTACACGGTAACAGCTTCAATCCCTAACGCTAAGACTCATACATTACAAAGCCTTAAAATAAATCTAAAGCAAAGGTAGAATAATTATAATACCTTTGCACCTTCAAAAATGCAAAAGGTATGCCAATACCTTGTTATTTTTTAAGACCGACAAAACTACAGTATTCTATGAGTAACATAACCTTCGCTTTAATAAAAGAACGTAAAAATCCGCCAGACCGTCGTGTGGTATTTTCACCATCTAAATTAAAAGATGCATCTAAAGCATTTAATGATGCTAATTTTATAGTAGAGGCCTCTAATATAAGGATATTTAAAGATCAAGCATACGTAGATGAAGGTTTCACAGTTACTGAAAATGTTTCAGAGGCTAATGTCTTTCTTGGAGTTAAGGAAGTGCCTGTAAGTGCTCTTATACCAAACAAAAAGTATTTTTTCTTCAGTCATACCATTAAGGA
>Ga0209404_10001696_pt1 | contig 14461 bp, 9 predicted proteins | sample TroAtlMetagenome_2_FD_187447 | JGI IMG/M metagenome (GOLD analysis project Ga0209404, IMG submission 187447) | Marine eukaryotic phytoplankton communities from Atlantic Ocean - Tropical Atlantic ANT8 Metagenome (SPAdes) (version 2) | ecosystem: Environmental > Aquatic > Marine > Oceanic | place...
CTTCCAGAAAGAAGCCGTTGGTTGTGTAGAGGCAATTGGACCTCAAGTTCAAGTTACTTCAGGTGACGTGTCCGTGATTTATCAGGGAGATGTTATTCTAGGTAGGTTGGCTATGGGTGCTGCACCTTTAAATCCAGCTGCTGCTGTAGAACTCGTTGCGGGTGCTGCTGCAGGTGCAGGAAACAACGCTGCATTCTAACTTATTATTCATATGGGGAGGCTTCGGTCTCCCTTTTTTATTACAAAATTTTTTATGGCTTCCACGACAATTGATACCGAGACCGAACTCTCCGCTGTAAATGCAATCTTGGGAGCTATTGGTCAATCTCCAGTAACAAGTATTGATAAAACAAATCCAGAGATAGGATTTATATATAATATATTGAGAGATTCAAATGTAGATTTGCAAGCTGAAGGCTGGCATTTCAATACAGAAAAACATGTAACATATACACCTGATTCTACAACAGGTAAGATAGCTATAGGTGCTGATATACTTAGGATGGATACTACAGATGGTTGGACAGATAGAACACATGATGTAGTAAAAAGAAATGGTTACTTATATGATAAACAGAGTCACTCAGACGATTTCTCTGGTCACACTACAATCCTTTTAGACATAGTAAAATTAATAAGTTTTGCAGATCTACCTGAAGTATTTAAAAGATATATAATACATAAAGCATCAGTTAGAGCTGCTACACAATTAGTAGGTAATCCACAATTAGCACAACTATTAGGTGGACAAGAAGCTATAGCTAGAGCTGCAATAATTGAGTATGAATGTAACCAAGGTAATCATACTATGTTTGGTCTACCAGAAGATTCAGTATATACTGCCTATCAACCTTGGAGGTCATTAGGAAGATAATGGCTTCAGTAACACAAACTATAGATAATTATTTTGCTGGTATATCTCATCAACCAGATCTAAAGAAGTTTCCTGGTCAAGTAAAAGATATAATTAATGCTGTACCTGATCCAGTAGAAGGGTTATACAAGAGACCTGGAGCTAAACGTATAGGCTCTACACCATTAGCTAATGTACAGTCTAATGGTTCTTGGTTCCATTATTATAGAGATGAGACAGAGGGATCATATATAGGACAGATAGCTAGTGACGGTAAGGTAAGAGTATGGAGTTGTAATGATGGTGCTGAAAAGAATGTATGGTATCATACAGATAACAGTGCCTATAGTGGAGGTAACTCTGACCATACATCTATCACAGGATACTTAGCTCCTAGTAGTGCTACAGCTGTAGAAGACTTACAAGCATTAACTATTAATGATACTACCTTCTTAAATAATAGAACTAAAACTGTAGGTACCACAGGTACTACAGATACTAGAGAACATTCACACTTTGCTTTCATAGAAATACTAAGAACAGAGAATGGTAGACAGTATTCAATGAATTTATATAATAATGAGACAACAACTAATGTTACTAGAGCTACAAGATTAAGAAAAACTGCTGATACTCTAGCTATGGGAGCTCATACAGGTACTTGTAGAGGTATTGGTACTCAAGTATTCAGTGCAACTTCTGCGGACTCATATAGTGATCCTGTTGTTGCTGTACGAAACTCTTCAAATAGTAACTATAATACTAGTTCTAATAAAAAGAATTTAATATTTAGAATAAATACACTAGGCCAGAATAGTCAATTAGATGGTGGTGATGATGGTACTGATGCAACCTTTGCATGTACATATAGTACTAGAGTAAACTTATTGCATGGTGGTGAAGGTTATGTTGTAGGTGATAATGTACAGGTTAAAATGACTGAAGCTAAAGGTGGGGGAGATGCAGGAGATGCAGATACTACTCAAGTAATATACACAATACGAGTAGAAGAGGTTGAAACTGTAGCGATTAAAGCTAATATAAAAGCAGTTAGGCCAGCTCCTACACCTTTTGATGCAGATACAGCTGTAACTATTGATACAATTATTGGTGGTATAACTGATCAAATATCAGGTACAGGTATAACTGCTCAAGTAATAGGTAATGGTATTTATTTATATTCTAGTTCTGCTTTCAGTGTAGAAATACAGCAGAAAGACCTAATGAGAGTGATGCAAGAATCAGTTAATGATGTTGCAGACTTACCTGTGCAGTGTAAAGATGGTTATATAATTAAAGTAGCTAACTCTTCTAGCTCATCAGATGATGATTACTTTCTTAAGTTTGAAGGTAATGATGGTCTTGATGGTTCAGGTGCATGGGTAGAATGTGCATCTCCAGGTATAGTTAAAAGCTTGGATGCTACTACTATGCCTCATGTATTACAACGTCAAGCAGACGGTGATTTTTTAGTAAAAAAATATACATGGGGAGATCGTGACGTAGGTGATGCTAATACTAATCCTGCCCCTTCTTTCGTAGGAGATAAAATAAATAAAGTTTTATTCTTTCGTAATAGATTAGCAATATTATCAGGTGAGAATGTTATACTATCTAGACCTGGAGAATTAGCTGTACCTTCATTCTTTAGTAAATCAGCATTAGCTGTTGGTGCAGCAGATCCAATTGATATATCTTGTAGCTCTAGTTTTCCGTCTGATTTATTTGATGGTATAGAAGTAGCTGCTGGACTGGCAGTATTTAGTACAAACCAGCAATTTTTATTATCTTCTGATGCAGAGGTATTGAATCCAGATACAGCTAAACTTAGAAGTATGTCTACATATAATTATAATAAAGATCTACCTCCTATATCTCTAGGTACTACTGTAGGGTATGTAGATAACTCAGGTAAGTATAGCCGTTTTAATGAGATGGCTAATATTATAAGAGAACAAGAACCTTCAGTTGTAGAGACAAGTAGAATTGTACCTACTTTGTTAGAGAAAAATATAGATTTATTAACAAATTCTAGAGAAAATTCTTTAATACTATTTGGTAAAACTAATTCAGATATTGTAAATGGATATAAATATTTCAACACTGGTGAAAGAAGAGCACAACAGGCTTGGTTTAAATGGAAGTTAAACAATCCAATTAAATATCATTTCATTATTGATGATGATTATTATGTTTTAGATACTGATAATTTCTTACAGAGAATAAGTTTAATGCAGAAGGATACAGATCCTAGCCTTAACGAAACTGTAGGATCAGATACATCTAACTATCTTATACATCTAGATAACTGGACTACTGTTACTAATGGTACATATAATGCTACTACTAAAATAACTACATTTGCTAACCAATCTGATTGGATAGATCAAGTTACCACACCTAATGGAGATTTAGTATTAGTTGATACCGATGCTAACGCTACTAGAGTAGGTAGGTATGCTAAGTGTACTGTTACTAATACAGATGACTTCACAGTAACTGGAGATTGGTCTTCTGGTACATTCTATATAGGTTATATATTTGAGTATCTTGTACATTTTCCTACATTCTATCTTACTCAAGCTCAAGGTCAGCAAGTTAAATCTGATGTAAACTCATCACTTATTATACATAGACTTAAATTGAATTTCGGTAAGTCAGGTTTATATACTACTACATTACAAAGAGTAGCACCTAAGCCAAACTATAGTGAAACATATGAAGCTGCTGCATTAGATGAATATAATGTATCTGACGCTCCATATGTACCAGAGAATATACAGACAGTACCAGTATATGAGAAAAATACTAATGTAGAAGTACAACTTAAATCATCACATCCAGCTCCTGCGACACTACATGCTGTGTCTTTTGAAGGAGATTATTCACCTAAAAACTATAGACGTGTCTAAATACATTCATCCAATAACACTGGAGGCTGCCATAGAGGTGGCCTCTAACTTACGTCCAGAAGACCGTAGAGAGGTCGAAGAAGGTCACGGGTATGATCCGATAGAGTACGCTAAATTCATCGCTCAGGAGGGCTCTGCTGTGTATTTCACAGTGCCTAACGGCAAGACTGCTGGTATGGCTGGAGTCGGTTCAGGAGGAGCTGTATGGATGATATGTACAGAAGCTATTAAAGATTACCCACATACGTTTGCAAAAGAATCCAAAAGGTTTGTAGAGAGTAGAACAGAACCTTTACTATGGAATGTTGCAGATAGACGAAATACAGTTCACCTGAAACTACTCAAATTCTTAGGCTTTAAATTCTTGAGGAAACTCAAGTATGGTCCTAACAACTTATCCTTTATCGAGTTTTGCCGTGTGTGCAGATCCTAATGCTGGAGCTAGAGCTGCAGCTAGACAACAACACCAACAAAAGGTGTACAATTATAGATCCAATTCCATTAAATTTTGGAATAGGGAAACATCATATAAAAGAAAAGCTCAGTTTATACAAGGTATAGGTGAGTCTAGAGCTAGAAGTGATATTAGACAATTAATAGAACGTAAACGTGGTCAAGCTCTATCTGGTAAAGAGAAACTAGCTCAACAATATGCTACAACTCAATATGTTAATGAAGGTGGTGGTTCCAGATCAGCTGGTAGAAACCAATACTTAAAACTATTAAATCAAGAAAAAACTATTGATAATAGTTTATCTCAATTAGCAGGTAGAGGTCAGAGTATTTTACTAGAAAAACAAAAGAGAGTAAGATCTGGCTTATTAGCTAGGAGTAAAAATACTCTAGGGTTAAGACCTGAGTTTGGTTCTCTTGTCTCAGATCCTGGTGCAGATACTGGTGCTCAACTTATGGGTGCTATTAGTACTGGTTTATCTATAGCTTCTCTGTTTGCTTCTGATATAAGAATGAAAGAAGACGTAGAACAAGTAGGAGTATCTCCTGATGGACATAAGATATACGAATTTAACTACATCGGTAAACCTACAAGATACCGTGGAGCTATGGCTCAAGAGGTAGTTAAGATTGATCCTATGGCTGTTGATATTAGATCTGATGGATACCTTGGAGTCTACTATAATAAAATTGATGTCAACATGGAGGTGATCTCATGACAAGTTCTACTTTCGATAAGATGTTAGCTAGGGAGAGAAATTCTCTTCCTGATAATACTGGTAGCTATTATGAATTAGAAAAAGGTGAGCTTAAATATGATGGTGTCGATAATGTAAACGACGCTATTGATGTTAGTATAAAAGATTTCGAAGAAAAAACTGAACGTGCTATAAAAGAGTCTGATAGATACCATAAAAATAAGGAAAAAAATCTAAAATCATTAGTTGGATTAGTAGGTATAGCAGCTGACTTTAAAAATTGGAAGGAAAAAAGAGATCTAGCTAATGCACAATTTGATACTACTTATAAGAAGTATGAAGATTGGGAAGGTGAAATTCCAGTTGATACAGATAGTGGAGAACCAGTAAAAGATGAGAAACAAATTAAATTTGATGAAGAAGCTAGACAAGCAGATCGAGCAGTCGAAGGTCAGCAAGTCGGTACCTTACAATTAGTTGAGTCTTTTAAAGGTGAGTTAGGTAATGATCAATTAAATTCAATTCTCAGTAGAACTGAAAAAACTCAGGACCATATGAGTGGTGTTGAAGCTTCTATTGAATATCAAGAAGGATTCCAACCTTACTTCGAGAGAGCTTTGCACTTAAAGAAACGTCTAGTTGATCCTAGAACTGGTGAGGAGATGCCTATGGAAATGAGTTTAATGGAAGTTATCGAGTCTGATGACAGAGAAGTTAAGAAATTCTTACCTTGGTTATATAGAGATATATTTGCTGATTACCATGCTGCTAATTCTGACCTAGTTGAAACTATGGGTGATAGATATTATAAGGAGAAAGTATTTCCTAGTATCTATAAGACTGGTGGTGAATTAAGAAGTAGACTACTAAGTAGACAACTAGAAGTATCTATTAAAAATGCTAAAGAAAATTTAAACTTCGACACATTAGCTAGATATAAAGATAAAGGTACTGAATATTTATTTGGTGATTTCCTAAGTGTCAGAGAGATGGGCTTAGATGGAAAAAAAGATAATGCAAGAGCTTGGAGACAGCTAACTGACTGGGTAACATGGGCTGTTGATAACAATGAGATTAGCATCGAAGAAGGTGAGGAAATACTAGATGCTAAAGTACAGAAAAGAGGTACTGAAAAACTTGTAAAATTAGAAGAATTAAACAATAAAAATGTTGATACTTTTGTAAGAAAGGTTGGTATTTCTTTAGGTAAAGCTAGGAGAGAACGTAGGATTGTTGATGATGAAAATGAAATAGGTATAGTACAAGGTATAGCTGATAAACAATTAGAAAGATTACAAACAGGAGGAGATGTAGCCACACCAGCTACTGTTAGATCTGCAATTACAGAAACAATTCAAGAAGCAAGGCAACAAGGTATTTATATTAATTCAAATCATGCATCTTTATCTGATTTAAAAAACTATGGTACTACTGTAGAGAAAAGACAGGATGAGGCTAGACGTATATTAGATGAGCAAATTGAAGATCAAGTACCTTTAAGTGATGAACTAATTAAATACCTACCACGTAATGAACAACAAAAGTATAGAGAATTTGGAGAATCATTTGGTATACAAGGTTTAACTCAAGAAGAACTAGGTCAAGTTAAATTAAATATTCAATCTTTAATGACATCTGGACCTCTTGCTATTGGTAAGGATTTATCTACTGAAGATGGTACTATTATGTATAATAGAGCTGTAAAAATGTTTGAGGATGAATATGAGAATAACAGAGTAATTGAAATAGAAAAAGGTAATACTAAAACAGCTAAACAGAATGCTAAGAGATTAGCTCTAGATGCTGTTAGAAAAGAATTAAAGGAGATGAAAAAAGATCCGAATTATGTCGGAGAGATTAATTCTCCTATGGAAATTGATAGGATTACTAGTGGTGAGTATACAAATGCAAAACAAATTATACAAAAGATTGAAAAAAATAAAGATAAAGCTATATCAGATCCAAGATATTGGCCTGGTGAAGAAGAAGCTATTAAAGAATTTATAGAGTGGAATAGGAACGGTCAAAAAGGATTGCCTCCATCATATTATAGAGCATATAATACTACAGCTGGAATGACTAGTAGAGAATTAGCAACTGCTAGATTAGAAGCTACTAAACATCTAAGAGAAGAAGAAACTAAACTTGATGAAAATGATCCTAAGTCCAATAATAACGAACTAGTTAAAGAAGGAGTTATTAAAAATGATGACAGTAAAATAGTTAATGCTGGACTAACTGGTGAAATAGATAATATGTTAGAGGACTTAACTATGGAAGATAGGGACTTTGATACTGTATATTCACCTGCTAAACCTACTTTACAAGGGTATCAGGAAGAGAAGTTTGATAACGAAGTACGTAATGGTAAACCTTTAAGTCAATCTACAATAGGCGAAGTATTACTAACACTTCGAGATGCACAGAAAAAAGGTATTGAGTTAAGGTTTGGAGCTTATGATATACCTGCTGATGTCCTATGGGATATGCATGATCAAGGCTTACTAAATACAGATGCTCCATTTGATGAAGAAGCTCAAAAAGAAATTGTATGGAGACGACTCTTAACTAAAGCACATACAAGAGGATCAAATAAAACTTGGTCTAATACTTACAGAAGATACAACTGGCTAACTAAAGAAGAAAAAGGACAATTCACCAAAATAATAACAGAAATTACTGGTCAAGAAGAATTCCAAACAGACCCGTACTCATCACTTGAACTATTAGCACCTGGCGTAGCTAAGGCTTTAACCGCACTAGGTATGGGTCAAGAGATACCAACAGAATAATTATTACTAAGGTAAGATATGGAAAATGATCTATTAGATGAACAACTATCTACATTTGATCGTCAAATACAGAGAACAAAAGAAGAAGAAGAGGCTTTACAGGAATCACAACCTGCAGAACCTCTTACGGTATCTCAAGGGCCAAAGTTCACACCTGAACAAATAGATCCAAGAGATACAGAGGAAGGATGGGGTATACCTGCAGTAGCTGAAGAGTTGAAATCTGCAGTTCTAGGTGGTCTTCAAGATACCGCTTCATCAATACAAACTTTCCCTGAACGTGCTATTGATACATTATCAGGTGAAGTAAGCAGAGAGAAAAAAGAAAAAGGTAGTTACCAACCTGAATGGTCTCCTTTTGTAAATGAAGATGATCCTATCATCACTAAGTCTTGGTGGGGTCAGATGTTACGAGGCACTGTACACTTCGGTTCTATGGCAGCTGGAGTCGTAGCTGCTGGTAGTGCAGCTGGAGTAACAGCACCAGCATGGGCTTCAGGTATGGCTGGTTGGGGTTTGATAAGAGCAGCTGGTATAGGTGCTATATCTGATACTATATCTCATACAACAGACGGTGAGAACGCATTAGGAATGATGCGAGATCGTTTTGGTTGGATGGATACACCCCTTAGTACTAGAGATACAGACCATCCTCTAATGATGAAATTCAAAAACATCGTAGAAGGTATGGGTATAGGTATACTCTTTGATAGTGCTGCAATGGCACTTGGTAAAGGCGGTACTTATGTAAAAGGACAAGTAGCTTCTAGAAACAAAAGCGTTGAATTACAAACAATTAGAAAAGGATTACAAGAACTTAGGAGAAATGAGTTCGGATTTAGAGCTAGTAAAAACTCACCCGTAGCTGGTAGACATCAGGGTAATCATTTATCCGAAAGTGATCCTTATACTGTTTGGGAACGTAATAAGAGAATAAGAAGTGAATGGGGAGCAGAAGAAGGATCTGCTGGTAATGTAACAACTCCTGTACAAAGAGAGAGAGTTGCTAGAGAAACTGGGTTAACTGAGGAATTAGTTTACGATACATTACAGAAACTATATAGTGCAGATAAATTTCAGAATGTATTGAAAGCTGTAGAAGGTAGTAGGAAGCGTTTAGTAGAAGTATTTGGAGATGCTATATTAGCTCATCAAAGAATCACTACTGGACGTAATGCTGCTGAAATGTCAGCTGAAGAATACTTAGAAGAGATCTTTAAAACTTCACAGAGATTTGATGTAACTGATATTGCTGGTAAGAAAGTAGATGAGATAGTTACTATAACAGCACAGAATGTTGTTGTTAGTGATTTAATTGTATCTACATTATTACAGCAATTAAGAGATCTAGGTACTGCTGGTAGAGAGATAGCAGATTTCAATAACCTATTAGATATAGACGCTCCTGGTGATCAAATATTAGATACTATGCTTACAGCTATCTCTGAGTCTAAAAGAGCTAAGTATACATTATCTCAAGAATTCCGTAACTTAGGAGCTAAAAGACCTGGTGCTATTAAAGAAGCAGTTAAACAAGAAGTAGCAGATGCTAGAGAAACAATCCAATCTATCCTTAAGATAGCTGATAAAGATAAAGATGGAGATTTAGTCTTAGCTTTATTTGAAGCTTTCTCATCTATGAAGACAGTTAATACAGTTGATGACTTTACTAACTGGGCTAGGAAAATGATTAAAGGTGGGGAGATCGAAGGTAAAAGACAGACTGGTGCTATGATAAGAGAGCTACAAGGTGTTATGATACATAGTGTCCTAAGTGGACCTAAGACACCTATGAGAGCTATTATGGGTACAAGTGCTGCAACTTTCCTAAGACCATTCTCACAAACTATTGGAGCTGCTTTAAGTTATCCTTTTACAGGAGATGCTGTTACCATGAGAGCTGGTTTATCTTCACTCAATGCTATGATGGAAGCTATTCCTGAATCATTTGAATTATTTAAAACTAAACTTAATTCTTATTGGACTGGTGATATATCTACAATTAAAACTAGATTCGCTGAGTATACTAAAGGTGATGATAACTGGGAAATATTGAGACGTTTTTCAGAAAGTGAAGCTGCTACTGTAGGAGATAGAGTTACTTTTAGTCTAGCTAATATGGCTAGGAATATGAATAATTCTAATTTCTTGACTTATTCAACTAAGTTAATGGCAGCTACTGATGATGCTTTTGCTTATATCTTAGGTAGAGCTAAGATGAGAGAGAAAGCATTTAGATCTGCTGTAGACGCTAAAGGTAAAGGAGCTTTAACTGCTTATACTTCAATAGAACCTGAATTAATAAAACTATATGAAGAAGATTTCTATGCACAAATATTTGATGGCAATGGTAATATCATAGATGAAGCTACTAAGTTTGCTCGTCAAGAAGTTACGTTAACTCAGGAACTAACTGGATTTGCTGAAGGTTTAAACTCAGTATTCCAACAGAATCCATGGGCAAAACCTTTCTTTTTATTCGCTAGAACTGGAGTGAACGGACTAAATCTTACTGCTAAACATACACCTGGATTTAACTTCTTTGTTAAAGAATGGAATGATATAGCGTTTGCTAGTCCAAGTAACTTAGAAAAAGTAGCCAAATATGGTATAACTAATGCTGCAGAATTAGCAAATGCTAAGGCATTACAAGTAGGTAGATTATCTATGGGTTCTGCTGTAATCAGTATGGCTGCATGGTCTTGGATGAATGGTAATATGACAGGTAATGGACCTGTAGATAGACAAAAAAGACAAACATGGATTGATGCTGGATATAAACCTAGAACTATTAACCTTGGTGGAGTAAGAATGGGATATGATGCTTTTGAACCATTTAACCAAATAATGTCTATCGTTGCTGATATTGGTGATGCTAGTCAGTTAATGGGAGAAGAGTGGACAGAAGATCAATTACAAAAGATGTCCTTACTTGTAGCTCAAGGTCTAACAAGTAAATCTTATTTAGCTGGTATGCAACAGTTTGTCGATTTATTTGCTGGTAAGCCAGGTCAATTCGATAGAATTATTGCTGGATTAGCTAATAACCAAATACCTTTAGCTGGTTTAAGGAATGAATTAGGTAAACTATTCACACCTTATACCCGTGAATTAGGATCAGGTATTGATCAAGCTATCAGAAATAGAAACTTAATTACTGAAAATATAGCTGGAGATCAATTACCTATTAAGTATGATTTATTGAATGGTAAACCTATTAAAGATCATGATCCTCTAACAAGAATGTTTAATGCTGTGAGTCCAATATCTTTTAATTTAGATAGTTCACCAGCTAGAACTTTCTTATTTAGATCTGGATATGATTTAAGAACATCTACTTATTTCTCACCTGGACCTAATAGTATTGATTTGACAAACTCTCCAGAAGTTAGATCGTTATTTCAAAAAGCTATAGGTGATCAGAATCTAGAAGCTCAAATAGCGAAACTAGCTAAACAGAAAAGAGCACAAGCATCCATACTTGAGATGGAAAAAGATATTAGAGATGGTAATAGAGGTGCATTCGACTCTAAAGATTACTATCATAATAAAGAATTAAATAGAATAATAACTGAAGCTAGAAAGAATGCTTGGTGGAGTTTAAGAGATGACCGTTTAGTTATGGATTTAACTCTAGAACAAACTACTAAAAAACAAAGACGTAAGCAGAAGACCGCCCAAACCTCATACGTTACTCCTTTATTAAGAATTTACAAATAAACAATGGCAAGTTTCAAACAATATACAGCAAGTGGAGGTGCTACTGAACCTTTTTCTATTTCTACCTTCTCTTCAGATGAAATAAAAGTAAGAGTAGATGGTGTATTAAAGACAGCTGCTACTCATTATAACATAACAAGTTATACTACAAATGGTGGTACAGTCACTTGGACTGCAGGTAACATACCTAATAATGTGTCTGTTCGTATCTATCGAGATACAGATTTAACTGCTAAAGCTACATATTATGCAGGTTCTTCAATTAAGGCAGATGATCTAAATAATAACCAGACACAAATATTACGTGCAGTACAAGAAAAAGATCATTTACTACAGACATATGAAATAGAAGATAATGCAGTAACAACAGCTAAGATGGGAGCTGATAGTTTACAAACATTAGCTGATCAAGTAACTGCAAGTGAACCAGCATGGTTAACTAATATTGGAGTTGTTGCAGGTGACTTAGGTGCAGCTGCTGATTATGGATTAGTAAGTGATACTGCATCTACTGTTAATACAGGTAATATTGATACTGTAGCAGCTAGTATAGCAAACGTAAATAGATATGCAAATGAATATAAGATAGGATCAACTTCACCTAGTTCCCCTTCTGAAGGTGATTTATGGTATGACAATGTCAATAATCAGTTGAAGTTCTACGATGGTAGTAACTTTATTCAGATTGCTTCAGGATCTATAATAGACGAAGATAATATGGCTAGTAATAGTGCTACTAGGATACCTAGCCAACAATCAGTTAAAGCTTATGTAGATAATCTATATTGGCTTGATCAAACCACCAAGCAAGACGGTTCTGTGATCTATTGGAAAAACAGTTCCTCTAAATATTTTGCCGACAACGCACAAAACACATTAATTACAGATGGAGGAAACTTTTAAGCAATGGCATCAACAATAAGAATTAAACGATCAACATCGACTGCAGCTCCAACTAGCCTTGAGAATGCTGAAATAGCATTTTCTGAAAACTCTGATAAATTATTTATAGGTAAAGGTACAGGTGGTTCTGGAGGCTCTGCAACGTCTATAGAAGTGATTGGTGGTAAGGGAGCATTTTGTGATTTAACATCAACTCAAACTGTAGCAGGTGCAAAAACATTCAGTGATAACGTAGTTGTTACTGGTAACTTGACAGTTAACGGTACAACAACAACTGTAAACTCAACCACAACAACGGTTGATGACCCTGTATTCACCATTGGTGGTGATTCAACACCTGGTAGTGATGATAATAAAGATAGAGGTATTGAATTTAAGTGGCATAATGGTTCAGCTGCTAAAGTAGGTTTCTTTGGATTTGATGACAGTACAGGTAAATTTACTTTCATTCCAGATGCTACTAATAGTTCAGAAGTATTCTCAGGTTCAGCAGGTACTCTTGTAGCTGCTTTAGAAGGTAATGCTTCAACTGCAACTGCTTTAGCAACTGGTAGAACTATTGCTATGACTGGTGATGTCGCTTGGACATCAGCTTCATTTGATGGTACAGGTAATGTTACAGGTGCTGGTACTATTCAGACAGGTGCAGTTGAACATGCAATGTTAGCTGGCGATGCTGTAGACGGTGATAATATAGCTGATGATTCTGTTAACTCAGAACACTATGTAGATGCAAGTATTGATCATGCACATCTTTCTAATGACTGTATAGACGGTGATAATATTCAGGATGACGTAATCAATTCTGAGCATATTGCAGCTGGTGCAGTTGATTTAGAACATATGTCTTCGGAATCAGTTGATGAAGATAATCTTAAAATATCTAATAGTGGATCTAATGGACAATTCCTACAGAAACAATCTGGTAATACAGGTGGTTTAACATGGGCTAGTCCTAGTTCAGATGTACCGACTACTATAACAGTTGCTGATGAATCAAGTGATACAACTTGCTTCCCTTTATTTGCTACAGCAGCTACAGGTGATCTTGGTCCTAAGAGTGGAACTAACCTTACATTTAACTCATCTACAGGTGATTTAGCAGCTACTAGTTTTAGTGGTGTAATTGATGGGGATACCTTCTAATGGCAACAGTAATAAAACTAAAGCGGGGTACTTCTCAACCAAGTACCAGTGATATTGCAAATGGAGAAGTTGCTATAGATACATCCGCACAGAAATTATATGTAAATGATTCTGGTACAATAAAAGCAATTGGTGGTACTGGGGGTACTCCTACAGATATAACAGTAGCTGATGAAAGTTCAGATACAACTTGTTTCCCATTATTTACTACAGCTGCAACAGGAGATTTAGGACCAAAAAGTGGTTCTAATTTAACATTTAATGCTTCATCAGGTGACCTCACAGCAACACTATTGAATGGTGGGGCTGGAGCTGACCTTTCACTTGACTTTGGGAGTGTAGCATAATGGCAAAATTATTAAAACTAAGAAGAGGTACAACCTCACAACACAGTAGCTTCACTGGTGCCGAAGGCGAATGTACTGTAGATACAACAAAGGATACTTTAGTTGTACATGATGGGTCGACAGCAGCGGGTAGACCACTGCTACGTGAAGACTTAAACAACCTAGCTGCGGGAGCTATAGCACATGCTAAATTAGCAGGTGACTGTATAGACGGAGATAACCTTGCTGATAATGCTGTTGACTCTGAACATTATACTGATGGTAGTATAGACACGGCACACATAGCAGACTTAAATGTAACTACAGCTAAAATAGCTGCAGATGCTATAACAGGAGCTAAGATTGCAGACGATGCACTTGACTCCGAACACTATACAGATGGAAGTATAGATACGGCTCACATAGGTGATAATCAAGTTACTCTTGCTAAGATGGCAGGAATAGCTAGAGGTAAGATTATCTATGGTGATTCATCTGGTAATCCAGCTGTACTAACAGTAGGTAGTGCTGATCAAGTACTTACATCTGATGGCACTGATATATCATGGGGAGCTGCTTCAGCTGGTGCTAAAGGTGGTAACTCAAATGCTAACGCTGTATTCTATGAAAACCAACAAACAGTTACCCATGACTATAC
>Ga0209404_10001698_pt1 | contig 14455 bp, 14 predicted proteins | sample TroAtlMetagenome_2_FD_187447 | JGI IMG/M metagenome (GOLD analysis project Ga0209404, IMG submission 187447) | Marine eukaryotic phytoplankton communities from Atlantic Ocean - Tropical Atlantic ANT8 Metagenome (SPAdes) (version 2) | ecosystem: Environmental > Aquatic > Marine > Oceanic...
CATAGTCCTCTGGTAATGTCACTTTAAAATTTTTAAAGAAAAATTTTTCACCACTTTCAATATTGAAAATTATATTAAAATTCTCATCGTTATTATATTGAACTGTTTCATCTTGAATCTTAATAGTATAATAGCCTTGATTTTTATAGAAATTAGTAAGAAGTCTTTTGTCTAAAGCAATCCTATTTATGGGAATATATGGATAGCACAACCTTGAAATCTGGGCGTAATTTTCAAAAGATGATACTCTAACATTGACCTGATCTTCATCAGTTCGAGAAATCATCATTGGATGATGATTTCTTTCTCGAGCAAGTCACCATCATCATTTCTGACACAATGATAAATTCTTCAAAATCTGCATTTACAAACGTATCTACAATTGCAATTGCGTCGTCTTGAGAAACAAAACGAGCAGGAATACATATAATATTTGCGTTGTTGTGTGTTTTAGCAAGCTCAGCAATTTCAGGGGTCCAGGCCAAACCAGCTCTTATGCTTTGGTGTTTATTAGCTGTCATAGATGCACCATTACCACTACCACAAATTATAATACCAAGATTTACACTATTAGACTCTACATCTGCTGCAACAGGATGTACAAAGTCTGGATAATCTACACTATCCTCAGAGTTTGTCCCGTAATTAATAACTTCAATATTTTCAGATTTAAGGTACTCTACAATTGTATTTTTGTAAAATGTACCAGCGTGGTCATTACCAATAGCAATTTTCATAATAAGTCTAATTTTATGATACAAAGGTAGTTAAAGTAGAAGATTTACATTGTTAATTACAAAACTAAAATTAACACCTTACTATCTAACAATCAATATATTAACAATTAACTAGTTGTTGTTTATAACTCGTGATTAATAATGCAAAACAAAATTTTGAAATCTCGATTAAAAATTCATTATAACCAGATTTATATAAGAAACAAGTAAAGTTGTTAGATCTTAATTAAAAGTTTTCAGCACTAAAAAAACAGTTATTAACAACTAGAATTAGAAATAGATTTTAGCCACAGGTTGTCAACAATTGTAATTTTTAAAACACAACTTTTGTTATTAATTTTCAATACAGGTTGATTTATAAATGTTTAGATAATTTTAACATTGTGAATAAGTATTGATAGAATATTAATAACCTAAAATCAAAAGAAAAATTTAAAATTCTTTACCGCTATTAACACACTATAATACCCAACAGTTTTATTTAAAATTTAAAAGAAAAAAAATGATAGTTCTATATACTGTTAATAACAACTATTAAAAATGAGAATTTAATTTTAGTAAAAACAGAAGCTAAAAAATATTACTAAGTTTAATGTAGAATAGTATAGAGCAAAAAAAAACGGCTAATTAAAAGCCGTTGTATATTGAAGTTTGTTCTGAATTTTCATCGAAGGATTCTTTATGGTCATCTGCTAAAGAATTAGATATATATCTAGCAAAACCAAATATTCCTAAGAGAAAAATTAGAATGAATAAAACGAATATGATTCTTATTTTTTTCATATGTGCAACACAAGTTAAATCCTTGTCTTAAACAAATTTATGATAATTTTAAGAGTTGAGAAAATTATTTATTAAAATATCGTTAAAATATTATTATTAAATATAAAATTATGGTTCAACCATATGTTTGTATGTGTTATTCCTATCATAGAATTCATATTGTTTAATTTATAAGCCGTAATTTTAAGCCTAATTTAAATAAATGAGCAAGAAAAAATTCGGTAAGAAAAAATCTACACAGATTCCAAACCTTACTAAAACTATATTGGACATTATACGTAAGCGTCCAAATCAAAACTTCAATTACAAACAAATTGCTTCCCAACTTAACATTACAGATGCTAGCGGAAGAAATCAAATCATAAAAAAACTTTCCCAATTAGCTGCTAAACAACAAATTGTTGAGGTAGATCGTGGTAAATTTCAATTTAATGGCCCTCAAGACTATGTTACGGGTACCTTAGATATGACCAGTAAAGGTGATGGTTATGTGGTCGTTGAAGATTTAGAAGACGATATTTTCATTCCTAGTAAGCATATTAACAAAGCATTTCACGGTGATCAGGTAGAGGTATATATTTATAATACCAGAAGAAAAAGCAAAAATGAAGGTGAAATTACCAAGGTAATTGAACGAAAGAAAAAAGAATTTGTAGGCGTTATTACTATCTCAGAAAAGTTTGCATTTGTAAACATTCAGGATACTAAAATGTATACAGATTTCTTTATTCCAAAAAGTAAGATAAACGGCGCAGAAAATAATATGATGGTCGTTGTAGAGCTAGAAGATTGGCCAGAAAAAGCCGATTCTCCTTTTGGTCGCGTTATAGAAGTTCTCGGTGTTCCAGGAGAACATGAAACAGAAATACATGCGATTCTTGCACAATATGGATTACCACATGAATTTCCAAAAGAAGTAGAAGAGTTTGCTAACAAGATAGATACATCTATACAAGAATCTGAAATTAAGAAACGTAGAGATATGCGTGATACGCTAACCTTTACAATAGATCCTAAAGATGCAAAAGATTTTGATGATGCCTTAAGTTTTAAGATTTTAGAAAACGGGCATTACGAAGTAGGAATTCATATTGCAGATGTATCTCACTATCTTAAACCAGGTACAATTTTAGATGATGAAGCTTATGAACGTGCAACATCTGTTTATTTAGTAGATAGAGTAGTGCCAATGCTTCCAGAAGTATTATCTAACAATGCTTGTTCATTACGTCCTAATGAAGAAAAATATACCTTTTCAGCTGTTTTCGAGATAGATGAAAACTCAAAAATACACAATCAATGGTTTGGTAAAACTGTAACCTATAGTGATGCCAGATTTGCATACGAAGAAGCTCAGGCAATTATTGAAAGTAAATCCACTAGCATTCCTGCAGATGTTTCTTTAACAGGAAAAGCCTATAAAACAGACGATGCTATTGCAGATGCTATTTTAAAAATGGACAAAGTAGCTAAAATCATGCGTAGAAAACGTATGGGTCAAGGTGCTATTTCTTTTGATAAAGTTGAAGTTAAATTTGAGCTTAACGAAGCTAATGAACCAGTTGGAGTTTTCTTTAAGACATCTAAAGATGCTAATAAACTTATTGAAGAATACATGTTACTTGCCAATAAGAAAGTAGCAGAATTTATAGGTAAACAAGACCCTAAAAAAACATTTGTATACCGTTGTCATGACGAGCCAAATTCAGATAAATTAAGTGCCTTACAAAACCTTGTAGGTCGTTTTGGGTACACTCTTAATTTTAAATCAAGAAAGACTACTACGCAATCTTTAAATAAACTTTTACAAGATGTAAATGGTACTAAAGAACAAAATTTAATAGATACGCTTACCATTCGTACTATGAGTAAAGCCTATTATTCTACAGAAAATATAGGGCATTACGGTTTAGCATTCGATTATTATTCACATTTCACATCGCCAATACGTCGTTATCCAGATGTCATGGCACATCGTTTATTACAGTATTATCTAGATAAAGGTAAATCTGCAGACGCAGAAACTTATGAAGATCAATGTAGCCATAGTAGTGAGATGGAATATCTAGCTACCAAAGCAGAACGAGACTCTATAAAATTCATGCAGATTAAATTCATGCAGGATCATAAAGATGAAAAATTCTTAGGTGTAATATCTGGAGTCACAGAATGGGGAATCTATGTAGAAATTATAGATAACAAATGTGAAGGTATGGTAAGGTTAAGAGACATCTCAGATGATCACTATGATTTTGATGAAGAAAACTATGCTATTGTAGGTCGAAAAACTAAAAAAGTGTATCAATTAGGAGATGAAGTTTATGTAAAAGTAAAAGATGCAGATCTTGTAAAACGTCATTTAGATTTTACACTAATAGGAAGTAAAGCCGAAGTAGAAACACAAGGATAGTAAGTATGCATATCTTTGTAAAAAACTAACAATGTTTCAGGACATTTTTACAGCAATACCTCTAGGATTTTTTCTGGCCTTCCTTTTAGGTCCAGTATTCTTTGTATTATTAGAAACTGCTGCAATAAAAGGTTTTAGAGCTGCTTTGTCTTTTGATATTGGTGTTATCCTAGCAGATGCTATTTTTTTATTAATTGCCTATTTTTCTACAAGCAAGCTTTTAGAACGTATAAAAGATGATCCTGCATTGTTTATTTTTGGTGGTGTTATCATGACAACCTATGGTGTCATGGCTTTCATGAAACTTAAAAAAGCATTACCTCAAGAAGAACAACCTGAAATACGAAAACTAAGTAAGAGTGATTATATAGGTCTTGCAGTAAAAGGCTTTCTTTTAAACTTTATAAATATTGGTGTTTTAGGATTTTGGCTAGGTTTAATCATAGTATTTGGCCCTAAGATGGATATGCAACCTAACAGACTTCTCGTATTCTTTGGCACTGTATTAGCCACTTATTTAGTTGTAGATGTATTTAAGATGTTGCTTGCTAAAAAGTTAAATCACAAACTAACACCAGTAAGAATATTCAATTTTAAACGTATTATAAGTATTATCATTATCATATTTGGAGTAATACTTATAAGTCAAGGTTTATTTCCTTCAGAATTAGATGCATTAAAACACGAGTTAGAAGAACGTATTCCAGAAACACCATTAAAATAATGCAAGAACAACCTAATAATCCTTTACACGGTGTAAAATTGGCCGATATCTTAGATACTCTTGTAAATCATTACGGTTGGGATGAGTTAGGAGATCGTATTAAGATTAATTGCTTTAATAGCAATCCTACAATAAAATCCAGTTTAAAATTCTTAAGGCGAACGCCTTGGGCTAGAGAAAAGGTAGAACGTTTATATCTTAAAACCATTAAAAAATAAAAAACCCCTAACGTTAGTTAAGGGTTTTTAGAGGTATCGAGCGGATTCGAACCGCTGTACGAGCTTTTGCAGAGCTCTGCCTAGCCACTCGGCCACGATACCAATATTGGACGGCAAATATAACAAAAAATGTTAGTTTAACCGTTCCTATATTGCAAAGCTACAATCTTTTTTTATGACCTTCGCTTTGTACGCTCTACAGTAACCATAGCAACGTCTCCACCAATAGGAGGATTTACTTTACTTACAGAAACAGTAGCGCTTTGTACAATAATTAATTCTTCAAAAATTCTAGTTAAAATACGTTCTGCAACAGTCTCTAAAAGATGAGATGGTTCTTTCATTTCTTCTTTTACAACTCTGTTTAAATGTACATAATCAATAGTATCATTAAGATTATCTGTTTTTGCAGACAAAGATAAATCACCTTCTACAGTTAAATTTACAAGATAGTCGCTACCAATTTTACTCTCTTCAACAAGACAGCCGTGATAGGCAAAGACCTTTATATTGGTTAAATGTATTTTTCCCATGGGTTAAGTTTTTACAAAGGTAATTCAATACATGAGTTTTCCTAAGTATTATAAGAGTTGAAGCGTTTTACTTTCATAACTTTGCAGTTCTGTTTATAAAATAAACAGATGCATTATAAACTTAAAATCACCTTAATAATACTAGGTAATTTCATAACATTATGTCTGAAGAAAAATCGCTCAATTTCATAGAGCATATCATAGAGGAAGATTTACAAAATGGGTATTCTAAGGAAGATCTAAGATTTAGATTTCCACCAGAACCAAACGGCTATTTACACATTGGCCACTGTAAGGCTATTTGCTTAAACTTTGGTTTAGGTGAGCGTTACAATGCTCCAGTGAATTTAAGGTTTGATGATACTAACCCAATGAAAGAAGAACAAGAATATGTAGATGCTATCAAGCAAGACATAGAGTGGCTTGGGTTTACTTGGGATAAAGAATGTTATTCTTCAGATTACTTTCAACAACTTTATGATTGGGCTGTACAACTTATTAAGGAAGGAAAAGCTTACGTAGATTCTCAATCTAGTGAAGCTATGGCAGAACAAAAAGGTACTCCTACGCAAGTGGGAAAACCTGGACCTTATAGAGACAGATCTGTTGAAGAAAACTTAGATCTATTTGAAAAGATGAAGAATGGTGAGTTTGAAAACGGCCAACACGTCTTACGAGCAAAAATAGATATGGAAAGCCCAAACATGCTTCTGCGTGATCCTATAATGTATCGTGTTTTAAATAGAGCACACCATAGGACAGGAAATGATTGGCACATATACCCAATGTACGATTGGGCTCATGGCGAAAGTGATTATATAGAAAGTGTTTCCCATAGTCTTTGTTCATTAGAGTTTAAACCACACAGACCGCTTTATGAATGGTTTGTAGATAATATTTATACTAGTAATACAAAACCTAAACAAAGAGAGTTTGCGCGTCTTAATTTAAGTTATACCATAATGAGTAAGCGTAAATTACTCACATTAGTTGAAGATAACGTAGTTTCTGGTTGGGATGATCCAAGAATGCCAACAATATCAGGGTATAGAAGACGTGGTTATACACCAGAATCTATTAAGAATTTTATAGATACCGTTGGAGTAGCTAAACGCGAAAATGTGATTGATGTTTCTTTATTAGAATTTAAGATTAGAGAAGATCTTAACAAGAAAGCAGATCGTGTAATGGGTGTTTTAGACCCATTAAAACTTGTAATTACAAATTATCCAGAAGGAGAAGAAGAATGGTTAATGGCAGAAAATAATCCAGAAGACGTTTCTGCAGGTGAGCACGAAGTTCCATTTTCAAGAGAGTTATATATTGAAAAAGATGACTTTAAAGAAGAAGCAAACCGTAAATTCTTCAGATTAAAATTAGGTGGAGAAGTTAGATTAAAGAACGGTTACATTATTAAAGCAGAAGAAGCTATTAAAGATGCCGATGGTAATATTACTGAAGTTCATTGTACATATGATCCTAAGAGTAAAAGCGGTAGCGGTACAGAAGAATCTTTAAGAAAAGTAAAAGGTACCCTACATTGGGTTTCAATTAAGCATGCCGTTAAAGCAGAAGTTAGGTTATACGACAGGTTGTTTAATGATGAATCTCCAGATGGACATAAGGACAAAGATTTTATGGAATTTTTAAATCCAGATTCGTTAAAGACCATTACTGGTTATGTTGAGCCTCATTTAAAAACACTTAAACCATTAGATACAGTACAATTTCAACGTATAGGATACTTCTGTGTTGATAAAGATACGACAGACACCAATTTAGTATTTAATAGAACTGTAACGCTTAGAGACTCTTGGAAAGGTAAATAATACTTAAATACAATATGTTCCCTTTAAAATGGCTCTCAAATTGGTATTTGAGAGCCATTTTGGCATATATGTACTTTTGGAACCTATTTTGAAGCTCATTTAAGTAAGATATGAGTCTAATCATAATTAAGAAAACTTTAGTACTAACGTTCAAATAGTTAACCAGCAATTAACACAGTGTTGTTTAACTTTCGCGTAAATTGCTAAAACAGATTAATTAACACAAAACACATTAAAATGGCAAATACAGGAAATACATTGTTAGCATTATTAACAGGTGCTGCAATTGGTGCAGGAGTAGGATTACTTTACGCTCCAGACAAAGGAGAAAAGACTAGAAAGAAGTTAAAAAAGAACGCAGATAAAGCTAAAAAAGAGTTTAGCAAAAAAGTAAAAGAAACTACAGATGATCTTAGTGTACAAGCTAAGAAAGCAAAAGCTACTTTTGAAGAACGTCTTAATGATACTCTTAACTCAGCTAGCCATAAAGCAGACGATATTATTGTTGCAATGGAAGAAAAGCTAGAAGCTTTACGCAAACAAAATGCAAAATTACAGCAAGAAAATGTTGTTGAAAAAACGAAAGCAAACGCTAAGAAAGCAGTAAGCTAAAAACCATTTATGGGATTAGGAAACGTTACAGAAAACGTAAGAGACGTTAATGATAATGCTAAAAAGTATATAGACAGTAGTATAGAGTTTTACAAGCTTAGCTTCTTTAAGAAGTTTATGAAAGCTACCGTAATTCTTAGCATGTCTTTGCTATTAGGCGCAATTGCTTTCATGGCAATACTAATATTTTCTATTGCAATTGCAAGAAATATAGGACAGGCTGTAGGTGATATCATTACTGGTTTCTATATAATGGGAGGCATATATGTATTATTAATGGTACTAGTATACGTCTTCTTTAAAAGGCCATTAGAAAAATTATTACTTAAAAAATTCTCAGACATATTTTTTGAAGATGAAAAAGATTTATAGTTCTTTTGATGAGATTGATAAGGATCTGAAGATTTTAAAGCTTCAGAAAGATATAGATCTTGAAGAAGTAAAAATTAGTTACCACGAAGTAAAAAATAGCTTATCTCCAATAGGCTTAATAAGCAATGTTGCTGGTGCAATTGCACAAAAAGCATTTGTACTAAAAGCAGTAAATAAACTATTGGGAATAAAGAGAGTAAAAAAAGTAGACGACGCAAAGATTTAGAAAAAGAGAATACCCAAATGTAAAAACCCTGAAGTTTATCTTCGGGGTTTTATGTTTATACCGATTTTAAATAGTCGTATTTTAATAAATCTTCTTTAGTAGTAATAGTATTTATTAAGCCATCCTTAAGAATAATATTTTGGGTAGATACCTCTAAGACATCATTGTAATAATGGTCTGTAATAATAATTCCTTTTGTTCTTTTTATAGAATTCAAAAAGCCTTTTAAGCGCTCTTTATGTAAAGGTTCTATCATAGAAAACGGCTCATCTATTAATAAAAAAGGATGTGAGCTATTGGCAAGTAATACAACTTCAAAATAGCGCCTTTGCCCCAAAGAAAGTTCAGATACCTTTCTAGCTGTAAAACTTGCAATGTATGGGTCATAAAACACCGCATCTTGTAGTTCTTGATTCTGGTGATACATTGGTATAATATCCCTAACTTTTTGAGAAGACGGTAAGAACGGATGTTGTGGTATATAAGCTATACTCTTATTTAATCTCGAAGCTTTTGGAGTTGTTGCGGTACCATTTACTAATAATTCTATGTTGTTAGCTTTAAGAGTGCCAAATAGAATTTTTAATAGCGTAGATTTTCCACAGCCATTTCTTCCATATAACGCTAAAATTTCACCCTTTGAAACAGAAAGAGTAACATTATTTAAAACAGTTTTCTTTCCAAAAGATTTATGGACATTCTTAATACTAAGCGTTTGCAAAAAAGAGCTGTTTAAAAATTATAAATATAACGGCAAATGGTAAACCAACAATAGCGTTTATAATAACTAAGCTAAGCAATAGCTTTAGCTTGCTGATTCCTAAATTATAATAAAAATAAAATTCCTGACTTTTCAATGAAGAAAAGGCCAGGAATCCTATACCATTTGCTACTGTAAATAAGATAAATAATCCTGTTAGGGCATCTACAAATGCTAAGCATACTAATGCAAAGCTGTATATAAATGGAAAGCAATCTTTATAAAACTGCCAATGAGCCCTAATATTCATTATTTGTCATTTTCAGAATCTCTGTCGCCACTCTTGCTTTTGTTTACAATTCCTTTTTTAGCATTTGCTAATTTCATTTGCTCACCAATTTGGTTAGAAGCTGTAAATGAAGCAATCATATTATTTAACATATCACTTCCTGCTTGAGGAGAATTAGGAAGTAAGATTAAGTTTGAGTTAGTTTCTTCTCCTATAGATTGTAATGTGTCATAATGTTGTGTTACTACAATTAATGCAGAGGCCTCTTGAGAATTAATCCCAACATTATTTAGCACATCTACACTTTCCTCTAAACCACGTGCAATTTCACGACGTTGGTCTGCAATACCTTGTCCTTGCAAACGCTTGCTTTCTGCTTCTGCACGAGCTTTTGCTACAATTTTAATACGTTCTGCCTCTGCTTCATACTCTGCAGCCACTTTCTCGCGTTCTGAGGCATTAATACGGTTCATAGCAGCCTTTACCTGAACATCAGGATCTATATCTGTTACAAGCGTTTTAATGATGTCATAACCATAATCAGACATTGCTTCATTAAGCTCAGACTTTACAGCAATAGCAATATCATCCTTACGTTCAAAAACATCATCTAATTTCATCTTAGGAACTTCTGCTCTTACAACATCAAAAACATAAGATGTAATTTGGTCTTGTGGGTTTTCAAGCTTATAAAACGCATCATACACACGAGATTTTATTACCTGAAATTGTACAGAGATTTTCAATTTAACAAACACATCATCCTTAGTTTTAGTTTCTACCAAAACATCTAGTTGCTGTATTTTTAAGTTTATACGGCCAGCAATACGGTCAAATATTGGAATTTTAAAATGAAGTCCAGAGTTTCTAATACTCTGAAATTTTCCAAAACGCTCTACAATTGCAGCTGTTTGTTGTTTTACAGTGAAAATTCCGGAGAATAAGATGATAATCCCGAAGATTAAAATGGGAATGAGAAATAAGATCATAGATATAGATTTTTAGTTGATAGAAAGTTACATAATTTAATAGGATTACATTTGCAGAAAACTATACTTAAAAAGCTCTCTAATGAAATCTCTATACTTTTTAGTAGTAACATGCCTACTATTTGTTACAACAACATCTGCCCAGCGCAATTATAATGACAGTTATAACCGTATTGGATTACAAGGTGGTCTTACAATTTTTGATATTAAGACAGATAATTTTAATACTAATTCTGCTGAAGGTTTTAAAGCAGGATTTACCACTCGTGGTGCTTTTTACAACAATTTTGATTTAATTTATGGCCTAAATTTTTACGACTTAAATGTAAATATCAAGGCTAGAGAAACGGTTGCTTCTCAAGAACGCGATGTTGAGTTTGGTATTTTTGGAGTACAGTTAAACCTATTAGCTAGTTATAATATTATAGAGCAACATCTTAGTATTGAAGCTGGACCAGCACTTTTAATAAATAGTAAGCTAACTACTAATGAGCAATATGAAAACTATATAATAGATGGTTACACAACATTAACCGCAAAAGAAATTGAAGACATTTCTAAAATTAATGGCGTAGCAATAGTGGGTCTTACAGGTGGTTTTGAAAATGTGAGGCTTTGGGCTCAATACCAATATGGTTTCACTAATATTTTAAATGGGTTAAATGATGAAAACCTCACTGAAACTACAGAAGATTTTAAGGGTAACTTAAGTTTAATAGCCGTTGGCTTAGTATTTTATTTATAAAACTAAAAAAGGGGAACGTAATTATACGTTCCCCTTTTAATGAGTTATAATATACTAGCCTAACGTACTTATTGCATTTCTTAAACGCTCTAATGTTTTATCTTGGCCAAGTAAAGATGCGATTACAAAAACATCTGGCCCCGACATTTCACCAACAAGACTTAACCTAAAAGGCTGCATAACTTTTCCAAAACCATAATCTGTTGAGTTAATCCAAGATTTTACTTCTTGTTGAACATTTTCTGCAGTAAAATCTTCAATAGTTGAAACCACACCTGCTAATTCTGTCATTATATCTCCTGTTTGATCTTTCCAAGCTTTTTTAACAGCTTTTTCGTCGTAAGAATTAGGTGTTTTAAACAAGAAACTACCTTCTTCCCATAAATCTGAAACAAACGTGCAACGTTCTTTTAAGATAGAAACTATGTTGGTGATATATGCTAAATCTTTGTCTTTTGATAAAGAGACACCTTTATCACTATTATTTACATAATTGATAAACTGTAATGCTATATCTTCATTACCAACTTGTTGTAGGTAATGGTGTTGAAACCATTTAGTTTTTTCTGGATCAAATTTAGCACCACTTTTAGACACGTGCTCTAAGCTAAAAGCTTCTACAAGTTCCTCAAGCGTATAAAATTGCTTCTCAGAACCTTCACCTTCATTCCATCCTAAAAAGGCTAACATATTAATAACAGCTTCTGGCAAATATCCATCTTCACGATATCCAGCAGATATGTTATTATCTTTGTCTTTCCATTGTAGTGGAAATACAGGAAAGCCCATTTTATCTCCATCACGTTTACTTAATTTACCTTTTCCTTGTGGTTTCATAATTAAAGGTAGGTGTGCAAATTTAGGAGCATCCCAACCCAAAGATCTATACAATAACACGTGAAGTGCTAAACTAGGCAACCATTCTTCACCACGAATTACGTGTGTAATTTTCATTAAATGATCATCTACTATATTGGCTAAATGATAGGTTGGCATTCCATCACTTTTAAACAATACCTTATCATCTAATACATTGGTGTCAATAGTCATTTCACCTCTAATCTCATCATCTAGATATAGTGTTTCATCTTGAGGAGACTTAAATCTTATTACATAATCTTCTGCAGCAATTCTCTTTTCAACCTCTTCTTTAGGCATTGTTAAAGAGTTGTCTAATTTCTCACGGTTGTGCCAGTTATAAATAAAAGTTTTACCGTTTTTTTCATGACTCTTACGGTTCGCATCTAGGCTTTCAGCACTATCAAAAGCATAATACGCATGACCGCTACTAATAAGTTGGTCTGCATATTCTTTGTACAGGTGTTTACGTTCACTTTGGCGATAAGGACCATAGCCTTTATCTTTTCCTGGACCTTCGTCATAAGGTATGTTACACCATTCCAAACTTTCTTTTATATAGTCTTCTGCACCTTCGACATAACGATTTTGGTCTGTATCCTCAATTCTTAGGATAAAATTTCCACCGTGTTTTTTAGCAAATAAATAATTAAATAGGGCAGTGCGTACACCACCAATATGTAATGGTCCTGTAGGACTTGGAGCAAAACGTACTCTTACTTTTTGAGACATAAAAGATTTATTTTTAGTGTTGCAAAGGTAAGAGTTTGAGAAACGATTACATAACCCAATTAGCCTCAACTTTATCGGCAGGATTTTTGATTATTTTGAGATATGGCAATCAACAGAATAAATTGTAAGTTTAACAGTTACAGTAAGACAGCTACAATTAATGAATCATTATAATCAAATTATAGATAAGCTAGAGCGGTTTATCAGAAAATATTACACCAATGAACTGCTAAAGGGTATTATATTATTCTTTGCAATAGGATTGCTGTACTTTCTCCTTACCGTATTTTTAGAATGGGTGCTTTGGTTAAGTCCTTTAGCCAGGACCATTTTATTTTGGACATTTATAGCCGTAGAAATTGCACTTTTTGGCCGATTTATTATTTACCCGTTATCTAAACTATTTAAGCTATCTAAAGGCATAAGCTATGAGCAAGCATCTGCAATAATAGGACAACATTTTACAGAGGTAAATGATAAGTTATTAAACGTTCTCCAGTTAAAACAAAATACAGAGAGCTCAGAATTATTATTAGCGAGTATAGATCAAAAAGCAGAAGAACTGCAACCTATACAATTTAATTTTGCAGTAAATTTTAAAGACAACACTAAGTATTTAAAATATCTAGCTATACCAGTATTAATCTTATTGGCAATTTGGATTTCTGGAAAGAGTAATTTATTTACAGAAAGTTACGATCGTGTTGTTAATTACCAACAAGCTTATGAGCCACCAGCACCTTTTCAATTTTTTGTAGTAAATGATAATTTAGACGCAAAGGAAAATCAAGATTTTACTATTGAAGTAAGAACCACAGGAAATTTTATACCACAAGAAGCTACCATAAATTACAATGGCGAAACTTATTTTATGAAATCTGTTTCTGCCGGTGTTTTTCAATACACATTTAATCAACTTAAAGAACCATTAAGCTTTTACTTATCTGCAAACGAAGTTAAAAGTATACCTTACACTATTTCATTAACCAAAGTTCCTACACTTTTAAGTTTTAATATGGCCTTAAATTATCCTGCATATACTGGTAGGAGAGATGAGGTTTTACAAGGAACCGGCAGTGCCACAATTCCGGAAGGCACAACAATTACTTGGGATCTTGCAACACAGAGTACAAGCCAAGTATCTATGATATTGCGTTATACTACGCAAGAGTTTACCGTAAATGACAATACGTTTAGTTTACAAAAAAGAATCTTTAATAACTTTAATTATGAGATTTCTACAAGTAACGAGCAACTAAAAAATTATGAAAATCTCGCTTATGGTTTACGTGTAATTAAGGATCAATATCCAGAATTAGTATTAAAAAGTGAAACAGATTCTTTAAATAAGCAAGCAATGTATTTCTTCGGAAGTGCTTCAGATGATTACGGATTATCTAAATTAGAGTTAGTGTATTATCCCTCAGAAGATGAAGCTTCTTCTAAAAAGTTGCCAATTGCAATTAATTCTACAACATATGACGATTTTGTCTACGCTTTCCCAGACACCTTAAGTTTGCCTAAGGGTGTACCTTATAACTTTTATTTTCAAGTATTTGATAATGATAGGGTTAACGGTTCTAAGCGTGTAAAATCTGAAGTATTTAGTTTTAGAAAATTAACAGATAATGAAGTAGAAGAGCAACAGTTTGAAGAACAAAAAGAAACAATTTCTGGAATGAATAAATCTCTTGAAAA
>Ga0209404_10001701_pt1 | contig 14444 bp, 10 predicted proteins | sample TroAtlMetagenome_2_FD_187447 | JGI IMG/M metagenome (GOLD analysis project Ga0209404, IMG submission 187447) | Marine eukaryotic phytoplankton communities from Atlantic Ocean - Tropical Atlantic ANT8 Metagenome (SPAdes) (version 2) | ecosystem: Environmental > Aquatic > Marine > Oceanic...
TGATATGGCTGATGTTATAGCCATCAGCTCCCCTAGCATGGTTTTATCCCATCAGAGAGCCAATCCCCTTCTGGGCGGATTGCTGTCGTATCAAAGCACTTGTTGAATCGTTCGGAAACATTGCCGCGAACCTAGCTCGGTCCACTGGCGGTGAAGGAGCCGCCATCGCTATTGGCGCGGGCATCGGTGCGGGAGCCCTGACCGGAGGCGGTGGTGGCGGCGCAACAGAAACAGGTGGTGGTTGAGGCTCGGGCTCTGGTTCGGGTTCAAAAACTTCTTGTATAAATTCTCCGCCTTCTTGTATAAATTCTCCGCCTTCCTCTGCAACCGGCTCTCCGATTATCGGCAGACGTATTCCTGTTTGTCTTGCGCCCCCTGCAATGGCTTTTTCCATTGCTTCGAACGCAACGTTTGCATCCTCTTCTTTTGTTATATCCCGGAGCATAGCTCCAAGTGCTTTTCGATCAGAAAACAAATTTACTTGCGCTTGCAATAATCTCACTTCGGGCCCGTTTACTAACAAATTTGCAACAACTCGCGAGCCTTCTTGAGCTGCAACCATACCCCCACCAATTTGCTGTGTATTAGAAGAGCCAACACCAGGAATTCTTGCTATGAGACTGTTCAAAGAATCTTGAAATCTTGCTCCTAAAGTTGCGCCAAGAATTCTTGAATATAGCATTTTCGCCGGAGTCGGATTTGTGAAAAGAACCTTTTCGACCTCGCCAGTTGCAAACGCCTCTTCTACATTACGCATTTGTTTGATGGCTCTCTGAATATCCTCTAAATGACCCGGATCTATCAAACCATTTTTCTTCATAAATTCAGATAAAACTAAATTTGTTCCTTTGAGAGGAGAAAACAAAGTATCGTTTAAAGCCTTTGCATTTAATCTGACTCCACTCCCCCCCGATTCCATAAATGCAAACTTTAACAGTGCAGATTTGAGACCGCCTAACGCTTGTTGCCGTGTAAAATTCACTCCTGTTTCAGGATCAGTAAATTCTTCTGGAGCAGCTTTCACAGCTTTTACTAAAAAATTTAGAGCGGATTCAGGTTTTGGTCCGGCCACGGCTCTTGCAATTGCTCTTGCGGGGGCTTCTGAATAACCAACGATGTTTTGAAGAGCTTTCATTTCTTCAGATCCGGCGGCTTTTACAAGCCCCTGATTTTCAAAATCAAAAGCGTTCTTGATACTACGAACGTCCTCCATGTCTTTGCCAAGTTGTGGAAAAGTTTCTAATAACTCTGCGGTTCCGGGTTGTTTTCTCCACGTATCCAAAGCATTTGGATCGACGTAAAACCTCTCGTCCGCAGTCATAAGTTCTTCTAAGCCTGGGATTGCATTTCTTTGTGCTTGAGAGGTAGGAACAAGTTTCACTACTTTTCGCAGACTATCACGTAGTAATAGCTCCATCACCTTATCCGTTCCAAGCCTGTCAAAAGTTTCGGGGTCCAGACCGTGGTCAACGCCAAATTTGACAGCGGCATGAATTTCATCAATCCTTGTTTTTGTCTTGAGAGGACCTCCTTTAAAAAATTCTTGTGCCAAGCCGTCTGGATCTATAATGATTGAAGACGCCGCAGGATCGCCGTCCACGTTTTTCCGTGTCGTGATATCACCTAAAAACGAGTTTCTCCAAAATTCATTTCTTGCTTTGGTGTAAGATCTTGCTTGGTTATATGCGGCACTTTGATCGGGGTTGCCCAACAAATCTTGTAGCAAAGCATTATTTACCTTTTGCAGCTCAATTTGCATCGGGTCTCCGGCCTCTCTCAATTGCCTCTCTCTTGCCAATAATTTACTTCGCACGTCCCAAAGTCTCTCCGCGGTGTAGGGAGATAAACCTTCTCTAGGATCAGCGCCCTCTAGTAGCCCCACTGATTTTGGACTAGCAATAAAACCGGGACCTTTTTCTGGATCGTAAAAATCAAGTAACTCATCTAAATCTTTAGCAAAAGGTCCTAACGCACGCCTGAAAGACACTTTACTGCCCTCGGAGGGTTGTATTACACCTCCGTCACGATTTCTTGTCCCGAACAATCTTACTATATTGGGTGTGTCTATTTCGTTTCCGGCAGAGTCTGTAAATCTAGTAATTACGAAATCATCTAATCGTCGCCATAATTCATTTTCTGTTCGTTTTGTCTGTTGTAACATCGGTGTTAAAACGCTTGCTAACCGATCAGACAAATTAAACCGTGCTTCACCGCTTTTTGGATCCGCTCCCAAAACTTTTTCAGCAGATTTATAAAATTGATCTAACCGGTTACCAACTTGTACGCTGATCGCCTCTTCAAACAAAATTTGTTGTAATTTACCCGCCATTGCCAAAGCTAAAGGGTTATCGTCTTGCTCCGCAAACCGTAAAACAGCCTCTTTTGCATTTGTTATAAGAGCATCCCGGCCCCGGTCCCCCGCAACTTTCAAATCGTTTGAATGCTGCGTGAGAATTTTTTCAAGTTGTAGCAAACTTTCTGCTTGCGGGGCACCTTTAATTTTTGTGAAATTTGCTGTTGTCAATTGTAAGGCGTCACTGGCTGGATCATCTGACAATAAAATCTCAATCAAGGCTTTCATTCGCACGGCAGCGTCGGCAGCTTCGTTTTCAGGTAAAGAATCAATTGTTTGCAATGCTCGGTACAAACGTTCTCCTGCCTCTCGATCTACAGCGTTGCCTACAAACCCTTGCGTAGTTTTTTCAGGCGACATCAAAGTATTAGCGGTTCGACCGAGAGCGTTCAACAGGGGCATTGAATATTTTGCCGATAATTGCACAGCAATTGGCGGAAAGAAAGATCCTGCTAATTCATAGACCAACTGCGTAGAGGTGTCCCCCGGATTCTGTTGTTCAGCAAAGTATCTTCCTGTAGAAATTCCAGTGGTCGCTAATCCTTCAAAAGCTAAAAACCCACCCGGTTTCGTTCTTGCGTCAGTTAACGATTTTTGGATCCCTTTCGGTATTGTGTCCATTAACCTAGCCCCAAGTGGACCTTTTCGAGGATCCGGTTTGAAACGATTAAAACCTGTGGCGAATTTTGTACCTTGTTGAAATTTATCAAAGGATTGACGCGCGGCATTAGCTCTTTGGAACATATCTTCAGACAGACCTGCATTTTTTGCTGTCAATTCAGCGGCATCGTCAATGCTGTTCGCAAAAGTTCCTGTCGCTACATTCCTGAAATTTTCCAAAAATTCAGAAGCTTTTGCAGGTTTTTTTGATGCCAACGTATAAGGGGCGTGAAGCATGGACAGTCCAACCGCTACACCCTCACCCGCTTTATAGGAAGGCATTAAAGACGGCAAGACAGGAGGTTCTTCTTTCTCTCCGGTAACTGCCTCCCTTATTTCCTCTTCTGCTTCTTGTGCCCCGAAAGCGGACAAAATAGCACCTGTGGTTCCTCCAGCTAGAAGCACTGCGCCTTTTGCCAGCCAACCGGGAAAACCTACACCCGGTATTTTGCTTGCGTAAGGCATCGCAGCTCTAACACCACCTGAAAAACCAAGGCCCCCAGCAATGGCTTCGGGTGCTTCGCGAGCCGCGCCCTCTAAGCCAGCTTGCATCCCAGGTGAAAGAGATGATTCTTCTTCCCCGAATTCAGAGAACTTTCCAAAATCCTGCACGTTGGTAAAAAGGGTTAATATTTGTTCGTCAGGAAGGTCATATTGGTCTTTTATGCCCTGATAAGTAAAATCCGCGCCTTGCGTTTTTGCCGCTTTCTCGGTTACTAGCTCAGTAAATCTAGGCAAGCCTAACTTATTTACGCCTTCAGCAAAGCTTTCCTTAGAAAATTCTAATCTTTTGGAAGGATCATAAGAACTTGCCATTTATTTTTTACCCTCTGACTTTATGAGCGTCTCTAGGAAGTCCTCCGCCGGCATACCAAGAGTGGCTTTTTCAAAAATTTCTGTGTCACTGAGCTTCAACTGATTTGTGTCGAATCCTCTAAATTGTCTTAAAAACGCCAAGACTTCATTCAATAAAACCTTGCGTTCCTCAATTTTCCTTGCGGCTGTTTGAACATCTACCGGTTTTAATCCGGGGCTCAAACTGCCCCCGTATTCAGGTACCCTTTGTGCGAGTAGTTTGATATCTGACGCTATTTTTTTCGCAAAATACGTTAAAGCTGCTTGAGTATCTGCGTCAGTTTTAAAGAGAAACCCGCCCGGTTCTATTGCTTGGGATTCCAACGCTAATTTTTCTTGCACAAATTTCAATATGCGCTCGCCGCCCGGACCTTGTTCATTACTGTAAGTCAACAAAGCATTTGCGAGCCCTTGTAAGTCCTTGTCTGCTTGTGCTTTTCTCTCTGCATCAGGACCCACTTTTTTCTTTGAAATTTCTGCTAATGCTTCTTCAATTGTTTTTCCTACAGCAGGGCCTACTCTTGAAAAACCAATACTCAATTCACCGTAATTTACATCTGGATCAAAAATATTAGTGTCAAAAGTAAATTGTTCCAGTCTAACGTCGCCTTTTTCGTCAATAATTTCTTTTTTGAAATCAACTATGTTTTTGTCAGAGTTATCCACCAGTTTTTCGGAATCAGTTCCGGGACCCGCAGATTCCTCTGTTTTTCTTACAGACGGAATTTCAAGACCTTCTGTGATTAGTCCGAATAAACGTGGATTGCCTTTTGCAATTGCTGCGTACACGTTGTCTGGCAAACGTTTTGGACTTGTTTTTTCTAATGTTGCGCTCACAGGATCCCATTTAAAAGGCCCTTCCGGTAGCACATACTCCATTACCCGCGATTCAAATAGATTTTTTTGTGATTGATTCATACCGCCTTGAGCATAAGCGTTCAAATTTCTTACATCTGAAAGAAACCTACGTTGGTTGTCTTCGGACTCTTTGCCAAATTCTGTTTCTATCGTCTTTCTGAACCGTAACCCCAACTCCGGATAAGCCTCGCGATACCGTCCGATGGCGCCTTTGTTTAAACGCTCACCTTTAACCAACACGTTATCATCTTTGTCAAGAATATCGACAAACCCCAAATCCTGTAAAGCGTCTTGTGCTGAAATTTTTGCCAACGCTGTTTCAGACGCGACGTCCGTGCCATATAACTTTTCAGCTAAATTTAAACCCGCTAGATCCATTGCTTGTTGCTCTTTGCGGATGTCTCTTTCTAGTTCGCTTTGAGCTTGTGCCCGAGCCCCTATCCTGTCAAACAGTTTACTTTCAGTGGCGCCTCTTGCTATAGATTGTGCCAGACTTTCAGATCTTTTTGGTGGTGAGGCAATTGCTAATCCAGTTTGCGCCAGATCAAAAAGCATTTGTGCTTCATTCAAACGTTTCCGTTTAGCTAAATCTTCTGCACTCATGCTCGGCTTTATAAGATCTCGAATCAAGGAAGTAGCATCTTGAAAATAAGGCTTGATTCCGGCGACACGGTTTGCGTTTGTATCCGCAAACTTCTGAACCGCGCCGCCTTCTCTAAAATTTACGGGAGCAGGAGCCTCCTCGACTCCGGCTACGGTGGACATAATGCCTCCGGCCATGTCCCCTGTCACAGGATCCATCATTTGTTCTTGTGCAAGTCCGCCAATGCCTTGATCAACCTCTGCTTCGTTGAGCATGATCACAGGCTGTACCATCGCGAGCACTGATTCCGGTGTTATCTGAGCGTCTTCCGGACCCACAAACTCCGCCAGCTCCTGTCGCCGTCCTGCGATCGGCATCTTATCGCCTCGTAAGCGGTTGATCATGTCCTCGTAATCTTCTGCGGTCTCCAGGTCTCCAAAGTTTTGTGACGCTTCAGCCATGAACTGCTCGAGCATCGCGGGGTCCACACCGCTTTCTTCCTGTAACCCGCCTACGCCACTCATTTCTTCTTGCGGTGGTGGAGGCATCATTGCTTCCGGTGGTGGGGGTGGAGGCATCATTGCCGCTGGAGGCGGTGCCATCATTGCTTCCGGTGGTGGAGGCGGTGCCATCATCTGTGCTTGAGGAGGCATCATACCCCCTGCTTGCATAGGTTTAGGTAATACCCCTCGGGCCATCAAAATATCGCGTTGCGTAACTTGACCATCTCCACTTAGGTCAGGAAACGCAGCGCCACCTTGACGGAACATTTGTCTGCTCATAATGCCTCTATTCATCATGTCCCACCTGCTCCGAAAATATTCATTCTTTGTGCTCCTCCGTAAGCTCCGAGGCCCGCGATGCCTAATCCAAGCATCTGTGCAAACGGAGATTGTTGCGGTGACGATATTGCAGTTGTCGCCATCTGGGTACTCGGGGCACCCTTATAAATATCTGATAGGAAACCAAGCCGTTGATAAGGCTCATACAATTGTTGCATCTGACTACTACGCAACGCATCGAGTTCGGCTTGTGTTTGCGCCTGACCAAACCGTCCCATGTTAAATAAATTGTCCGTTTCGCGTTGTCCAAGCGTCTGCCCTAGCTCTCCGAGCGCACCTTGCTGCAAACCAAGATCGCCAAGTGCTTTGGTCCCTGCAATGCCCAATTGACCCGTGCTTGCCGCAATGTTACCTAATGCAGAGCCTAGCTGACCCCCTAATTGAATGCCTTGCATTCTCCTGCCTTGTTGAGCTTCAAACGCTTGCTGTGCTCTCGTCGCCGCATCTTGAAACCCTGCTGCTCTCAGTTGGGACGCTGACCGTGCTTGTTGATCTAATATGTTTCGTTCTAATTCTTGTCTACCGAGTTCGCCTCTGGAGCCGCCAAACGCTCCTGCTTGTATCGCATTCGCCGATTGGGTTTGTCGGGCAATGTCTCCCTGACGACGTATGTCCTCCATTGACATATCAATGACTTGTTGCTGGAAGGGGTCCATATAAGGTTGAATCCCGGTCCGAGGATCAAAGCCTGTTAGGTAACCGGGGGTTATTCGGTTCCCTTGGGCGTCTACCGTAGCTAGTTGATCTCCAGCCCCCGTAATTAACCCTTCAGCCCCTATTCGAGCCCCTCTGAAAGGGGACTCAAGACCAAAAGAGCCTTGCATGAACCTTTTCGCATCGCCTAACGTTTCCCCAGAGCCCGTCAAATAAGGCACATACGCACCAATTCCAGCCCCGGCTTGATTCAAAGCGGCTAATTGCAGGTCTGTCATGCCCGCTACTTGATTGACTGGTAAATCTATGCCTTGGCCCGCAAGAGCTTGAGCACTTTTCATCAGCCCTAGTTTATACGCCTCTACATCAGGCGATTCACGGACTATCTGTTCAGTTCGTTCGACCATTAGGCTACTTGCCTCCCTCGCTTCTCAAGGCGACTCATCACGTCGTACATACGTGAAATGCCCTGATTCAAACTTCCGTCGCCCAACCCTTTAACCGCGTCGGTTGTAAATACGAACTCTCCCGGCATCAGCAATGCAGGAACGCTGTCTTCATCAGGAATACCCTCATTTGGCATAATACCGCCGTAACGTCTGGGATATTCGACGTCACCGCCATGAGCGGCCATCATAGGTCCTTGTTCCGGGGCCCGTGCCTGAAGCATTTCTGAAATTAAAGTTTGGTTACTCGATCCTTTGCGCTTGTAAGTACCTGTTTCTGGGTCTAAATACAAATCGCCTAAATCAGCTATTAAATACTGACCCGGATTTTTTCTTATCAAATATTCGCCTGTTATTGGATTACCAAATTCGTCGCGTGGGAAAAGACCGGGGTCTTCTTGTTCTGGGACTTCAAACCCACCTGTGGCCGCCATAATACCTGCTGCTGCTAAAGCACCCGGACCATACTTTCTTAACGCCCCAATTTCCATGTCGGGGCCGTAAAATTTTTGAGGTCTAAATATTTCTCTAAATCTACCTTCTTCGCCGAAAAACTTTCTGTCTGTGTCTGTTAAAACATCCATTATGTCTTTGGGCACGTCTGTGGGTCCGCTTTTGGGTCCGCTTTTGGGCACGCTTCTGGTTACGTCTGTGCCTTCGCTAGAGACTGGAGGACCTTGTACCCCTGCGGTCTGCTCAAAAGAATAGTCCGGACCGAGAGGGGTAATTCCCGCGTCTTGCAACGACTGTTGAGTCACATCGCCAACAAGACTTTCTGCGCTTGGACTACCCAAGCTCATATTAATACCGGGTCGAATCTCTGCGCTCCTTGCAATTTCTGCCGCCAAAGACCCAGGATACTGACTTGCCACGTTACCCGCCCCACCTTGACTCAATATGCCAGGGTCAACCACGTTAGCCATCCCACCTGGGCCTGATCCTAATAAATTTGTGGGACTTCCAGGCATTGGGGTGGTGAAAGTATCAAGCGGTTGAAACCCAATCCCTTGTAAATTCGCGGGAAGCTGGCCTGTGCCCCCACTAAAACCCACACCTAAAGGATCAATTGCTCTTTCTGCTGCGCCTTCCGCTATTAAATTCGAAAGCGGGTCCTGACCACTAATGTTGCCAGTTGTAACAAGATCCTCCACGGAAGCGACCCCCTCCGCGGCTTTGGCCAACCCTTTAGCTTCTCGCATTTCTTTGAGCATTTGTGACCCAGTTTGGTCGGGCCTAATTTTTGTTTGAAGGTTTTCCATAAACGATCCGGGACCAGATAAACCTTTTACCACACCCGCAGTCGCGCCACTTAACAAGGAAGATTTAAGGGCATCTTTAAAATTACCGCCTTGAATCAAGGTCGCTATACCCGAGCCCAACATTGACGCAGTGATTGTCCCTATACCGGGTAACAAAAAATTTAAAGCAACCGGTAAAATAATACCGGCGGCTTTTTTTAAAAATTTTCCTACTTTTTTGAATATCTTCTTAAGGAAGCCAAACTCCATTAAACCCGTCTCAGGGTTAATGCTGTTGGCCTTACTGCCCACGACGTATTGCTCGGGATCTTCAATACCCGCTTCACGCAGTTCAGCAAAAATCTGTTCTTTCAGTTGAGGGTTGTTTTCGATCAAAGCTTTTGGTACGACTATCTCGCCCGTTTCTATGTGGGCAATACTGTCATCACCAAAACGCCCGTAACCAGCCATCTTGCCAGCTACATCGTTAAAATATGCTATGCCGTCCTTGCCGAACTCACGACTTGCTTCTTGGCGTTCTAATGCCTCGATTTCTTCGTCTGTTTTGACAAACTCGCCAATACCACCAGCGGGCACTTCCATCGGTTCTAGTTGTTCTGCTGCTTCAGTCATTTGGCTTTCCTGAATAGTCCTTATAATTCTACACTTATTTTATGAAGTTGTAATAGTTACGCTTCCAATATTTGCAGTCGCCGATAAACCTTCCGGGTTAGGGAGGTTAGCTAGGGCGATGCGTAAAAACCCGTCTTTCTGAAAAAGTGCTCCTACTTCTAGCCCTTTATCGTTTGTTTGCAACGCGGTCAACGTCATGTCAGTCGCTCGCCAAGGTCCGGGATTATTGACCTGCTGCAAGAATACACTGAACGCACGGACAATTTCTGCCATAAATACAGGATCGTAGTCCGTGGGCGGATTAGGAAATAACGGTTGTACCAGTCCTCTACTCATCGTCTTCCGTCCGGTCTAACGTCTACGCGGGGCACACCCAGTCGCCATCTAACACCGGATGCTGTAGATTCTACCCGCAGGGCAAAGGATCTGCCGCGCAGTCGTATGTCTTTCTCTGTTGTAAATTGCTCAACGGGCACCGTAGCTGATCTAGTTACCTCTTCAGTCGTTGTTTGATCGTAGTTTGCGCCCGGAAACCGTCTTGTTTTCAAGGTAAAGTTAGCTGACGGCGCACCTGCGGTAGACCCGTCAAACGTCAAATCCGGGATCAAACGCCGCAAAAATACAAAGTTATTGCCTTCTTGTATCGACATTTGACTGCTTTCTATAAAAGCCGTGATCGGTGACGCGGGTAACGTGGACCCGTCATCGTCATCAACTTCATGATTGTAAAGAAAGCTGTCCGTCCCTGCCGCAATCGGAAAATCGTTGATACCCCGATCAATCCAAGCAGTGCGTGCCATCGTGCCGAAATACCATGTTTTATTCTCGTAATTGTAGATAACGTAGCGATCTATGTCGTCAGAGGACGCCGAACAATAAAACCACCATATTTCTGAATAACTGCTGTTTAAAGCGGCAAACACTTTATCACTTTGTGCAATGTTAAAATCGTTAAATACATAAGATTTGACCGAACAAGGCAATGTTTGGACCTGACCGGTATAAACATAGAACTCATCTCTGCCCATCCAGAATACAAAGTCATCCACAGCTTTAGCGGCTAACGGTCCCTGGATAGTAATATTCTCTGATATTTGACTAATACCAAAAGTAAAAGGCGGTCCAATAAACTGCATTGCGTGCAGTGACACGTCGGTAAACACCAGTATTTGTTGTCTTGTCTCGACCGCTGTTACAATTTCTGAACCTGATCCAATACGCAGTTCACCCGCCGTATTAGTCACTTCTGACTTCCAAACCGTAAAATCTTCTTGGGTGCTAAACCTTATTAACAAGGGGTCTTGTGTGCCCACCGTCGTTTCGCCATCGCAACCAAACACAATGACGTGCCTGTCTCTATCTGAAACCATAATTTGTTTTGCGATAGTAGGGGTGGTTGCATCCGTGCTTAAGGAGCTTAAAGACACCGCCCGCGTGCCGGTGCCGACGCTTGTATCCCACCGGAATATACCGCCATTACGCACGTTAATCAGCAAATCCTCACCAAAGTTATCGTGAGTCCAAATACGAAGCTGCTCGCCACTTGCCGCAATAGAGCTTGCAGAGCCCCACGTATTACGACCCCATGTGCTTGCACCCCATCCAGTGCCTCCTACAGTAGTATCCAGACCAGAAGTTGTTTGGTAAGTCCCTACCACAGAACCGCCGCCATTACCGGTGTCGGACCCATTTGCATTAACAAGGGTCGGACTTAAAGCGCCGTCAACCGTGATGGATTGAATGGTACTGACGGTGCGAGCTTGAATAGTGTAAGTGTTGGCGTTTGTGACCTCCACTATCTGATATTCTTGATTAAGCACGTCAGCGGTAATTGTGCCCCCCAAGGTCGCCGCGCCGCTAAAAGTTACAAAATCGTTTGCAAAAGCGCCGTGCGCCGTGTCCGTTATAGTTATTGTCGAAGACCCGTTTGTGGCGGCAAAGGTCACGTCTCCCGCAGCAGTTGTAGACCGGATTGGGGTTATATCTATGTAGGCCCCACCCTCTTCTATGTAATATTTGACCGTGGTGCCAATGCCTATGAATTTATCGCCCGCAAGTGATACAAAAGCGTGTAGAGCACGGGCCGCTCCCAAATAAGTATTAGTGCTGTTTTTTACCCATCCGCCTATTTTTTCAGGGACAGGTCCTCTGAAACGTATTTTATCACCATCAAACCAGCCTCCTTCATTTGCATAGGATGTCGTCTCCCGATTGATTCCGGGTTTAAAAGCCAGTTTGGTAAGGGGCATTAGCTAACTTCTTCCCAAGATGAGCCGTTCCATTTTTTGCCAATCAAAGATTCATCGTGAGTGTCTATTTCTTTATAGTTAGAAGGTGGGCTGTCTAGTGGCGTTTGATATTCAGTAATTGCTTCACATATATTGTCACTATTAAGATGTGCATATACTTTAGACATATTCTATTACCTCCCATCTTAAAGTCATACTTGTCGAAACTCTGTAAGTGCTATTCATTCCGTACCCCAGCCCCCCACTAACCGTTAATTGCGTAGTGCTTGATAAATGCCCCCCTGCGGTAGTGCCGTTGCTTACCCAAGGATCAGCAGAAGTGCTACTATATCGCGCCCCTCCCATTCCGCTTGTACAACTTGCGCTAACAAACGATTTATCTAAATCTACGGCATTAATTGAAACAGTTGTGCTTGTTCCAGTAGAGGCTAAACTGGTTTGCCCACGTTGTATTGATTTTATAACTTGCGTTCCTAAAACAGGCATAATCGTTTCCTATAATGAGTGCCATCCAATGGTTGAACCGGAATATACTAACTGAACAGAGGACCCGGCGTTAAGCGTTCCGTCTTCTGCCAAAGAATCAATATTAGAGCTATTGCGTCCTACGGTCACGGTGCCAGACCCGGCGTTACTTAAGACGACGGTATCGCCATCACTCGGGGTTGCCGGTAAGGTCATCGTCGTAGCACTGCTCGAGGTTTGGACTATTTGCTCCCCCGCTGTAAGGTCGTCAGATGCGCTTTTTATAAGCCAAGCGCCATATACACCAGCACCTGCCGCAGCCCAACCTAAAGCGCCCGCCCCGTCAGTTTTAAGCAAATAATTAGCCGTTCCATCGGCAGCCGGCAAAGTCCACGTCAAGCTCGAAGCTACTGTACTAGGAGCGTCAAAACCCACGTACTGTCCGCCCGAGGCATCCTGTAATCTAAGGTCTCCCTCCGCTGTAATGTCTACCTGTGTGGCGACAACAGTAGACGCGCTACTAGCACCAATGGGAGTGCCATCAATGCTGCCTCCGTTTATGTCGGCGGTCAATGATCCTGCCAACTGGTCCGACCCTACAGCGTCATCTGCTATTTTAGCCTGAGTCACCGCATCCGTGTCCAGTTTTGCAGTCGTTATGCTGCCGTCGGCAATACCGGATGACCCTAAATCACCCCAAGTAGTCGCACCGTTTCCGTCTGACAGGGTAAGAACTTGACCACTTGTGCCCTTCGCGGCGGGTAAAGTAATCGTATAACTTGTCGTCGTAGCCGCAGCTTGGAGGGCGGTATACTCCCCGCCTGACGAATCCTCCAAACGAAGGTCACCCTGCGCGGTGATATTTAATTGAGTCAGCGAAGCTGCGGTGCCTGTCGATATAAAATTTTCTAAGGCCGCTAAAGCGTCAACGACTGCCGCGCCTGTGCCGGCGCCGTCTAAATACACAATCTTAGTTTTTGCATTTGCTATCGTTACTGTGGCACCGGAGCCCTGTTTAATAATAAGTGATTGGGATCCCGACGTGGCGTTTTCGATGAACATCACTCGACTAACGGTGTCCGGACCTATTGTTACGGTACAAGTGCTGTCTAAAGTCCCTGTATATTTAAGGTACATGGACCGTACTGGGTCAGAAGTGCCATCGTTGACAGTCGAAGCATGGGTATCTGCATTCGTTGTAATAGCCTCGGTGCCATAACCTAAAGCTTCACCGATTAACTCGAGGTTGACGTTTGTTTTTGTACCCCAGGTTCCCGAGGCTTCACCTGTTCCGATCTCTTCTAGCCGTAAGTTATTTATGTAGGTTGATGACATTTCTAGTTCCTATGAGGGTTTAGTCGGCCAATCATTATCGCCCGATCCGTCCATATCAGGCACTTTTAGATTGGGCCAATTACTATGTGTTGGTAAATCTCTTAACGCTTGCCTGTATGTCTTCCAATCGTTGCTCATAGTGACATCACTACAAGCCATCCAATCTGTCTCCGCTAATCGCCTATTGCGTTCCTGTCTTTGAAGTTCTGCTATTCTGTTCGTTTCTGCTGTCTGAGCCGCTGCCTTCTCGCTGTCTGTCAGGGATTCTATCTTATGTAGATATACAACATTATCTTCTATATAAGGATCTACGCTAGTGCTTTTCTGGGTCATCCTATCGTAAGAACGGCTCATCGTCACAGGCATTACAGAATTTTCAGTCATCCAATCAGTAGGTGGGCCAGACTTAGGAAAAGCAACATTCTTAAATAGCTCTCTGTGTTCCCCCATACTTTCCACTTTATTGTCTTTAATTATTGCTATCTGCATATTAATTACCTATAAATTTGGAAACTCTTTAGTCGGTGCGGTAAAGTTGCTCGTATACCTTGCTTTGAGACTAATACGAAACTCGTCTATGTATCCATGCATCAAGTAGCCAGTTGTATACCAACCGCCAAGGTGAAGTAAGTGTCTGTATAATTTGTGGTGTCACTGACTGATAATATTTCAGTCCCATCAACATAGAATTTTGATGTTCCAGAGTTTCTTACAAAAGCCACATGATACCATGTAGTTGCGCTTGGAACTGAAGATCCATGCTCTAGCCAAGTAGTGCCATGATAAATTCCCCACTTACCTGTACCAGAACTACATCCTGCCGCTGGCCCTCTTACTGCACTATTTAAAGTACCGTTAGAAAGTTGAAATAGCCCACTTGAAGCGACTGTTGTAAAATAAGCAAAGCACTCTATTGTAAAATCACCGCCTCCTAAAGGAATAAACGAACCTTGAGATAGCGGAAGATAATCACCAGTGCCATCAAATTCTGCGCTTGCTGTTCCAAACTTTTTGACGCTTGTATCTAGTTGAGCATTGCCAACTGTGAGTGCATTTGTTTTTCGTGATGAGTCAATGATTGCGCCATTAGTAAAATCTACCAAAATCTTTGTAGAAGCGGCACTTGACCCCCCAGACGTAGGAGTCACCAATGCTGTTGGGGGAGTAAAGTTGGATGTATAAATAGCATTCAGTGAAACTTTAAAATTGCTTATATACCCTTCCATTTCGTAACCAGCAGAGTAAAACTGTCCAATTTCAAAAACTGTACTAG
>Ga0209404_10001703_pt1 | contig 14439 bp, 10 predicted proteins | sample TroAtlMetagenome_2_FD_187447 | JGI IMG/M metagenome (GOLD analysis project Ga0209404, IMG submission 187447) | Marine eukaryotic phytoplankton communities from Atlantic Ocean - Tropical Atlantic ANT8 Metagenome (SPAdes) (version 2) | ecosystem: Environmental > Aquatic > Marine > Oceanic...
GGTTCGGGGCGCTACGACGACCCCGTCGATCAGCAATTTGAACGCCAAGCCCCCCCCGGATGGATCCAGGTGCATGGGCATCGAAATGTCGCCCAATTGCCGATCCAGGCGGCGCCGCGCAGTTTTAATCTGGAAGGACGCGTGGAGTATGGCGGTGCACTGCGTGTGATGGTCATGGATGCCCAAGGCTTGAGCCCCATCGAAGTCCGTTGACCTCCTATTTGGAGGAGACGAGATCGAATCGAGGTCGCAGGGCCTGATATTCGGGGAGCGTACATGTCCCTTCAGTGGTCAAGTCCGCCAAGATCTGTCCGATCAGTGGCCCGAACTTGAAGCTATGCCCCGAAAAGCCAGCGCCAACGACAATGCGATCTGTGTCGGGGTGGGGAGAGACGATGAAATCGGCGTTGGGCGTATTGGTGTAGCAGCACGTGTCAGTTCGGACCCGCTGGACAGCAGGGCTGATGCGCCGTTCCACAAAGGAGTCCAAGGTCGAAAGGGCCGTTGGACAGGCTGTGGTCAACGTGTCGGGATCATCTCCCCGAGCCGCTTCGATGTGTTGGGCGGCCTTGAGTACGCCGTCGACGGGGAGGCCGTAGTAATGGTCGGCAGGATCCACACCGAGGTGAATCCAGATACATTTGTCGGCCGGTGCGCCCGTCGAGCCATCGGCGTGGGTGAAGAATCCGACGGCTTGGCGAACGACGCTCATCTTGCGCGGGAGGTCGGGCAGAAGGCGTGGGGTCCATGGACCGGCCGCGACGATAACGCGATCAAAAGCGGCCGCGCCGAGCTGGGTGCAAAGCTCGACGCGGCCGCGGGTAAGTGAAATCTCTTGGACGGCAGTATCCGTCCGAAACTGTACGCCCCCCTCACGGGCTAATCGGGCCAAACCGGCCAAAGTGGCATCTGCGCGAACGACGCCCGCGCTTCGGTCCCAGAGAACCTCGCAGCCATCCAGGGTGAGTCCCGGGAAGCGGTCACGGGCCTCATTGGCCGATAGGCGAAGGACATCTCCCCCCCCGGCCTCTACGCCTGCCGCGTACTCATCGAAGATCCCCCCGGCTGGACCAAAAATACAGCCGGGCATGGGCTCGATGAGCTGGGCTTTGAGGGCCGACTCCAAAGTCGGCCACGTCTCGGCCCGTGCGCGTTGAGCCAACCGCACATACCCTGGTTTGGGGTAGGTGCTCCGCGTAATCCGTACCGCGCCATGTGAGCTGCCTCGGAGGTGCCCGATAGAGTGCTGCTCGAAGACCGTAACGGTTACGTTCGGCCGTTGAGACAGGTGCCATGCGGCTGCTAAGCCATGAATACCTGCTCCGATGACGGCGACGGATTGAGATGTTTTCAAGGGAGATGCTCCAGCCCATGGAGCTTTACTGTGCCCACTCCTTTCGAGGGACGAAAGCGCGCTGCACCTCTCGAAAGCGCAGTCTACGGTGTGTCCCGTGCCCGTTGATTCAGAGACTCAGTGAACCGTCGGTTCCGATGAGCTGATGAATGAGACCGTCACCTGCTCTTCCCCTGGAGCAGGCGACGGTCATTGCCCATTCGCCACCTTCACCATTGGCGCTGCCTACTGTTCTCTGCGACCGCTGCCGTTTCTTCTTCTACGTCCGTGGAGTCGTCCCCTGCCTTCTTCATCAGCCTTTTCCAGTAGTCGCTGACCGCGTCAGGTCCTTCTGCGATGGCCTCACTGAGAGGTTTGTTCATGCCTTGGGTGCGAAGTGTACGTCGTGCGCTGGTGATGAATCGCGGACCGTCGGATTCGACGGACGGCGGCCGACCCACTGCGCGTGATGCCGGACGCTCATGTGGACGTTGCCCGCCCCATGCGTTTCGAATCCGTCGCTCGCGGGCATGCTCCACATCGCCGGTCTCGGCGTCGTTCTCGTCCGCCAACTCTTCGTCGGCGGCCTGCTGCGCGCTCTCCACAAGTTCAATTTCTTGGGTGGGGGCCATGTCTGCAGACGCATCATCCAAGACCACGCCTTCCATCCGTGCGCCGCGGAGGTCGACCCCGCGGAGGTCGGCACCGCGCATGTCGGCTCCGCGCAAATCGGCACCGCGCAAATCGGCTTCTCGGGCCGGCACGCCGGCCAGAATGCAACCGGACAAGTCCGTGCCCGTCAGATTCTTTCCGGTCAGGGCGGGCGTCTCGTCTTCGGCCCGCGCATTCATCAACTCGGTGGTGGTGCGAAGACGACCAGCGATGATGGCGGCGAGGTTACGAAAGAGCTTGCGGATGACGGCCGAGGAGACCCCGAACATCAGTTCACGACCGAACTCCAAAACCAGCGTCTCACCCCGTGCGACGGCCTGTGCCGATCGAGGCGAGGCATCAACGAAGGCCATCTCACCGACGGTACTGCCCGGGGGCAGGACTGCGATGTCTTCCACGCCGACACCGTCGCTGCGTGTGACCCGCACGTGGCCGCTGATAATGACGTACATCCGGGTCGCAGGCGCGCCCTGGCGGAGAATCAACTGACCGTCGTGTAGATGTTTACGTCGCGCTTTCTGCAGGATCTGTCGCAGCTCCGAGAAGCTCAATCCTTCGAAGAAGCGGATTTTATCCCGAAGCAACTGCATGCGTTCGAGGCTGAAGCTCATCATGGTCCAAATCTCCTTACGTCGAGCGACGAGAAAAGTCACTGACGGCACCCATATGAAGGGATGCGCCCAAAAACGATCTCTCACCAAAAAAATGCATTTTTATGCGGTGAGTTTTCTAAGGCCCCGGAATCGATAGCCTTATTTTTTTCGTTATTGGTGGGATTTAATGCGTTTCAAAGTCGCACGATAACGCTCGATGATCCGATCTGCGTTCGGATGGATCCCGTCTGCGAGGATCCGATCGCCCGCAACAAAAGTGTCTTTGACGGCGCCATGAGCCGTGGAGAAGACGAGATCCGATTTGAGCGTCTCGGCCGATAGGCCGGCCAGACAGGGGGCGTTGAGATCCAAGGTCACAAAATCGGCCGGTGCGCCCACGGCCACCCGGCCACTGTCGAGACCCAATGAGCGTGCGCCGTGCTGCGTCCCCATGGGCCAGAGCACGTCCGCTGTGCGCAATTGGCCGTTCTTGGGGGTGGGTGCCCACACGCCATGATGGGCTGCGAGGACATTGCGCCGCTCCGCTCGGAGGCGCTCGTGGTATTCGACCAGTCTCATTTCCGCCCAAAGATCGATATTCGCCTGGCTGTCGCTGCCCAGCGCGATCGGGACTCCGCCGGCGGCGAGTTCTTGGGCGGGTAAGAAGCCGTCTCCGAGATTACGCTCCGTCGTTGGGCAGGCACACACCGTCGGGCGGATCTCGCGCATCAATGAGAGGGCCTCTCGATCCAGATGAGTGGCGTGCACCAAGGTCGTTTTGGCGCTCAGCATGCCTCGGTCCGCCAAGACTCGAACGGGTTCGGCACCGTATTCCGCTCGACTTTCTTCGAGTTCACGGCGTTGTTCGCAAGCATGAATATGGATCACGTATCCAGAGGCGTGTGCGTGCGCGGCGATGGCTTCGAGCCATGGACCAGGGACGGCCCGGATAGAGTGAGGTGCCATGCCGATGGTGACCTTGGGATCATGGCCCCAATGGGCATCGAGGGCGTCGACCCGGCGAAGGTAGGTCTGTACATCAGGCTCGATGAAGCGCCTTTGGTCCGACCCTGCATCTCTTTGGTAGCCCCCCCGGTTGTAGGCGACGCGGAGCAACGCGATACGGAGGCCTACTTTTCTAGCCGCCTCGATGACGTGGTGAGCGAGGGTGTTGGGATCAGCGTAGGGCCGGCCGTCTGGTTGATGATGGATATAGTGAAATTCACCGACGGTCGTGATGCCGGTCAGGGCCATCTCCAGAAAGGCCATGGCAGAAACGGCTTCGATGTCCTCGGGGGCCAGGGTCAGCGCGGTGCCATACATGAGTTGCCGCCAACTCCAGAAGTCCTCTTCACGGCGAGCGGCGTCCAAGTATTCGGTTCGCCCACGAATGGCGCGTTGGAAAGCGTGACTGTGGGCATTGATCAGCCCCGCTGTGACGGCGACCTGCCCCAGATCGACATCGACCGGTGCATCATCGAACGCCGAGAAACGACCGTTTTTGACAGTGAACACACCGTGCTCGGTGACACCATCTTCGGTGAGTAGGTAGCGAGCGCGGTAGGTGGTCATTGGCCGCATCTCCGGGTGGTCCGGGCCAATACTAACCTGATTCGAGATTGATCGGGGCCCCCCTCTGGGGCAGGCTACCGCCATGAGCAGCAAAAAGAGTCGAGTCGTCCTCGTTACCGGTGCGTCCAGAGGCATCGGTCGAGCCATTGCCCAAGGGTTTGCAGCCGATGGGCACCGTGTTGCCTGCGCCGCACGCAGTGTAGACGCGGTCACAGCGCTGGCCGAAGAGATCGGAGGGCTCGCCGTTCCTTTAGACGTCGCGGACGGGCCCGCAATTGATCACGCTTTGGCGACCATCGAGGCCGAATTGGGCCCTGTAGAAATTTTGGTCAACAACGCGGGAATTGCCACCAGCGCTCCCCTCCACCGGACGACGGACGAGGACTGGGACCGCACCATCGCCGTCAACCTCACGGCGTGCTTCCGATTGTGCAGGGGCGTTGTGCCCAAGATGGTCGAGGCCGGATACGGGCGATTACTTTTCGTCGCCAGTAACGCGGGGTTGACGGGGTATGCCTATACCGCCGCCTATTGTGCATCAAAGCACGGCGTGATTGGCCTGACGCGCGCCCTCGCGGCAGAATTGGCGCGGACCGGCGTGACCGCAAACGCCATCTGCCCCGGCTTTGTCGATACCGAGATGACGCAAGCCTCGATTCAGCGCATTCGAGAGACGACGGGTCGAGACGAGGCCGCGGCCCGCAAGGCCCTAGAAAAGATGAACCCTCAGCGTCGATTGATCGAAGTGGACGAAATCCTTCACTTGGCGCGTGCCTTCGTCAGCGAGGGCGCGAGGGGTGTTAATGGACAGGCCGTCGCCGTCGACGGTGGACAGGTGATGCACTGATGATTCACGAGAGAGTACAGCCCGAGGGGTGGGCTCGCCCACGCGGTTACAGTAATGGCGTCATTGCCGAAGGGCGCGTTTTGGCCTTGGGTGGTCAAATTGGTTGGAACGCCCGACAGGAGTTCGAGACCGAGACTTTTCTCGGTCAGTTCGACCAAGCGCTGGCCAATGTGCGGGCGATTTTGGATGCCGCCGGTGCGGGCCCCGAACATTTGATTCAGATGACCATCTATGTGACCGATCTCGACGCCTATCGTGGAAGTCTCACGGAATTAGGACCCATTTGGAAACGCCATCTCGGCCGCAACTACCCTGCCATGGCATTGGTGGGTGTCGTCGGCCTCGTGGAACCACAGGCTCTCCTCGAGATCGAGAGCCTGGCCGTATTGCCCAAGGAGGCGAGTTCATGACCCCCGAGACCTTTAAGTTCAGCATCGAAGACCATGTCGGCACGATCACCCTCAGCCGACCGGACCGACTCAACGCGCTGACATTTCGGATTTACGAAGAGCTACGAGACTTCTTTGCCCATCTCAGCACCCGCGACGATGTGCGCGCAATTGTGCTGACCGGGGAGGGCCGCGCCTTTTGTTCGGGGGGCGATGTCGAGGACATCATCGGCGAACTCTTTAGCCGTGACATGAAGGGCCTCCTGGCCTTTACGCGCGTCACCGGCGCGCTCATTCAGAACATCCGGCGGGTCAACAAACCGGTGGTGGCCGCGGTCCACGGCACCGCGGTCGGCGCAGGGGCAGTGATGGCCTTGGCGTGCGATATTCGGATTGCCGGCCCCAAGGCCAAATTCGGTTTCATCTTCCCCCAGGTGGGATTGTGCGGTGCGGACATGGGCTCTGCATACCTTCTCCCGCGGGTGGTTGGTTTGGGCCACGCCTCCGAACTTTTGTTCACGGGAGACATCATCCGGGCGGAGCGTGCCGCGCAGATTGGGTTGGTCAATCGGGTCGTCGACGCCGACGCTGTATTGTCCGAAGCCCACGCCATGGCGCTTCGCTTGGCGAAGGGGCCGGCCTTTGCCAACGCCATGACCAAGAAAATGATCGAGGATGAGGCAAATCTCAGTTTGGAGATGGCCATCGAAGCCGAGGCGCAGGCCCAGGCCATTTGCATGCAGCATCCGGATTTCCGGGAGGCATATGACGCCTGGGTGGCCAAACGGGAGCGTCGTTTCGAGGGGCTCTCATGACAGTTTTGCGCCCAGGATCCTCAGCCGATGACCTGGGAGTTTTCTTTGCCCCATGGCACGCCGATGTCGCTCGGAGTGCAGGGGACTTGGCCGCGGCTTGGACACCGTCGGCCGAGGACGAGCGCGCGGCGACCATCGATGCTGTCCAGCGACTCGCCGCGGCCGGTCTTCTTTCGTATTGCGTGCCCCAAGCCTATGGCGGGGCCGATGTCGGACGACCCGATGAATTGGACACACGTGCCCTCACTTTGATTCGTGAGGCCTTGGGGTGGGCCGATGGTCTACTCGACACCGCTTTCGCCATGCAGGGCCTTGGTAGTTATCCCATCACCTTAGCGGGTACGGACGACCAAAAGGCACGGTATCTGCCGGGCGTCATGGCGGGCCGCCGACTCGGTGCATTCGCGCTCACCGAACCCTCAGCCGGCAGCGATGTAGCGTCCATGGCCTGCCATGCCCGTCGTGAAGGCGACGAGTATGTCATCGATGGTGAAAAGACCTTCATCAGCAATGCCGGTTGCGCCGGACAATATGTGCTCTTTGCCACGGTGGATCCCAGCCTGGGGCGTAAGGGGATCAGCGCATTCGTGGTGGAGCCCGACGATGAAGGTCTCGTCGTCGAGCCCCTCGAAGTCATCGCGCCACACCCCATTGGCCGACTCATCTTCCGCCAGTGTCGGATTCCTGCGTCGCGTCGTTTGGGAGAAGAGGGGACGGGTTTCAAACTCGCCATGCGCACCCTTGATGTCTTTCGCACCACCGTCGGTGGCGCCGCGCTGGGCATGGGTCGACGGGCGCTAGACGAGGGATTGTCGCGGGCGACGACGCGTCACCAATTCGGAAAACCGATCATCGAACAGCAGCAAATCGCGGCCTACTTGGCCGACAGTGCCACCGACTTAGACGCTGCACGGCTCTTGGTCTTTCGGGCCGCCCATGCGCGAGACACGGAAAACCGGCGGGTGAGTGGGGAGGTGGCCATGGGCAAACTCTTCGCCACCGAGGCGGCCCAACGCATCATCGACCGTGCCGTCCAGATCCACGGTGGGCTGGGGGTGACTCGTGGGGTGGCTGTCGAACGTCTGTATCGTGAGATCCGTGCGCTCCGCATTTATGAAGGGACCAGCGAGATTCAGCGTGTGGTCATCAGTGCGGGACTCCGCAAGCGGCTAGGCTGATCAAGAAACGACATTTGGACGCTCCTTTCGACGGGGAGATTCCCTCTCTGCCAACGGTTCCACGATGAGCCATTCCGGCTCGACGCCCCCGGTGTATACTCTGCTCCAGATAGCGCGACGCCGAATATGACGGAGGATGACGCGGACTCGATGGTGCGAGAGCCGACCGATGGTGGAGGAGAACCGCTGCAGACTTACGTGTGCCCGGTTTGCGACACGCGATTTCACGAAGCGTTGGGTTTTTGTCCCGATGATGGGACCGCGTTGGTGACCGCTCAAAGTTTGCGTCCGCGGAGTCTAGTCGGCGAAACCATCGCCGATCGCTACGAGATTGAGGAGCAGATCGCCGTCGGTGGCATGGGCATTGTCTACAAAGCCCGGCAGAAGATGGTGGGGCGCGACGTCGCCATCAAGATTCTCCCGCGCGAGTTGGCAGCTGATAGCGACACAGAGCGTCGTTTCTTCAACGAAGCGCGGGCGATCAGCCAGCTCCGTCATCCCAATATCGTGACCCTCTTCGACTTTGGGCGGACCAAGAAGCGCGACCTCTTCATCGTGATGGAATACGTCAAAGGAGAGCCCCTGTCCGCTCACCTCGAGAGCGGGCCGATGGCCCTCGAGTCAGTCGTCCAAATCGGGGAGCAGATTTGCAGTGCCTTAGAGGAGGCGCACCGCGTCGGCATCGTTCACCGAGACATCAAACCCGACAATGTGATGCTCGAGATACGGGGTGGCCGGCTCCATGTACGGCTCCTGGACTTCGGGATCGCCAAATCCGACATCGACACAGCGCGCAAAACACAAACGGGCATTGTATTTGGAACCCCCGAGTACATCTCACCGGAGCAGGTCTTGGGGCGCATGGTGGACGCGCGGGCTGATCTGTACGGGGTTGGACTCATCTTGTTCGAGATGCTCAGCGGTGAAAGACCATTCGAAGGCAGTGGGACGGCCGTCGCGTATCGACATGCGCATGATCCTGTACCCGTGGTGCTAGAGAAATACCCTGACCAGGGCATTCCTGCGCAGCTCAGCGAGCTTATTCGGACCATCATGGCCAAGGATCCGCTGGATCGCCCGTCGTCTGCGTCGGCGGTTCGGCGCCGTCTACAAGAGGCCACCATGCTGCCGGTCTACGAACCCGAGCAGTCCACCCGTCCAATGCCGTTGCACCTGGAGTCTTCGATTCCGCCGCCGATTCGATCCGCAAATGTGCCGCCCCGGACCGGTCGTTCCAGCATTCCGCCGCCGGTCGCGCCTGCACCGATCACCTCGCGAGATTCGTTGGGAACACTGCCCAGACCGTGGGAGGAGTCGGATCCTCGCGGACGGACTTATGATCCGGCAGTGCACGAGAGTGTACGGCACTCCACCCGCAATCGAACGACCCAAAACGAAGCCGCTCCACGGCCCGAACCACAGCCTCGGCGAACCCTTCTCTTGGTCTTACTTCTGCTCTGCGTCATCGTATTGGCGTTGGTGTATACCGTCGAAGAGACGACGTATCGTCGATACCGTGGATCCGGTCAGGTCTCGATGCCTTCGCCCACCCTCGCTGTGGTGCCCGCCAAACCGGCCCCCATTACCCGTCGAGCATATGACGGCATCTTTGGGGTGCTGGTTCAAAATCCGCTGCCTGACGATTTGGTTTTGAGTCCAGAAGAGCGTTTGCTCGCCTCGCCCGAAATGCTGTGGCGTCCCACCCCAAAAACTCTCCCCACGTCAAAGAAAGGGCTCCAGGATGCCGTCCGCCGCGCCCGAGCGGAGCCGGTTCCCAAAGACGCGGCCGACAAAGCTGTGCTCTTCGCTCAGCGAGCCGTGCTGGAGTGGGCCGCCGCGAATGCTCAGCATGCCGATGAATTGATTCGGTACGAGCAGGACGCCACGGCCTTCTTGAATTCAAACGACGATGTGCCGCCCACTCGGCCGATCCCGATCTACGGCAACGCTGTGGCTGCCTTGGAGTGGTTGGTTGCCCACAAACCCGCCATCAAGGCCCATGATGTCGCGCAGTACTATTTGGCCCGAGGACTTTCATCTGTGGGTCGTGCCGATGCGGCATTGGCCCGCTTGCGTTCCCTCATCGCGCTCCATCCCCAAAGCCCCTACGCGCTCCGCGCGCGCTGGCCGCTCTCCCAGGCAGCGCTGTCTCGGCGAGATTGGCCGACTGCTCGACGTCAGCTCGAGGCCCTGTCACCGATTCAAGTACCCGCCATGCATCGGGCTGTTCGCTACAGTTTGGCCCATGTCGCTTACGCTCAAGACCGCTATGAAGAAGGCATTGACCACCTGCAGCAAGTGATCGAGTCGCTCTCCGATGGCCCCAGTCGCTCGGTGTATTGGGCCCCAGCCATGGAGGCGTTGACCCTCAGTTACGCTCGCATCGAGGGCGGTGGACGGCTGGCCCGGAGCTACTTCCGTGGTCTCGGCGGCATGGGGCTCGTATTGCGTCAGAGTCGCCTTTTGGGCTTTGCGCTCGGTGTCCTCGGGCGTGGACTAGAGGCAATTGCAGTCTACGAATGGCATCGTTCGAGTGCACCCGAAGACAGTGGTCGCCGGTATGCGCGGTCTATGCAGGCCCAAAACCAGGTTGGCTTGGGCAATCAGGCTGCCGCCGAACCGCTTTTCCTCCGCTCCCGTGGGTGCACGGACGGATTACCCCCCTCGGCGCAGCGTCCATGTCAGTACGCGTTGGGCAAGGCCCGTGCCGATGAAGGCAAATGGAGTGATGCGCGGGTGGCCTGGACGGCGCTCGAGTCCATTCCTGGAACGGGAGATGATGTAGAGGCGCTCCATTGGCAGAGCGCGGCTCGATTCGCTTTGGCCGTATCACTGGACAATTCTCCCGTCCCCGACGCCGAACCAACCCCGGTCAAAGTACGCATCGATGCTTATACCCGGGTCGGAGCCTTGGGGCTGGCGAGGTGGAGTGTACCCGCCTACGCGCGGGTCGCAGAGCTTCTCACCCGTGAGGCTGCAGCGGGTCGGATGCCCAAATCAGAGGCAGAAGAGCGAATCAAGGTGGCTCAAAAGGCGGCCAACGATGCAGCGGTGGACGTGGGTCTTCGGGCGCGTTGGCGGACACCCCGGGCTGTACCCAAAACACCGTAATGCGTGGTGGAGAGCGTCCCTAGCGGAGGTGGGCGACCGAGGTACGGGGCAACCAGACGCCACTGCCATCGGGCAACACGACTTGCTCCCATTCGCGATCGGCGCCCGAGATGCGCACCTTGACCCCGGATAGAATCTTTACGACGGCGGGGTATTGGGTGCCGGGGCCTTGTCGCGCATCGATCTTTTCGGCGATCACCACCCCATATGTGGTCTCGTCCACCACATTCATTCGGCCCATCAAGAGACCGCCGGCGCCGATGGCCACTAGACTCATCAAGACGGCGCCAAACACCAGGGCCGTCCGTCGACCCGAGGTTTGGGTGTGCCGGGCACCCCAAAGGCAGGCGAAGAGCAAGACCCAACTGATGGAGAACACGAGGGTGAGGGTTCGTGGGAGCACGGCCGTCAAGAGGCCGGTGCCCAGGTCGTCCTCTCCAGGCAAAATGAGCCGACTCGACGACGCGCCAGTGAGATTGTCGCGAATCACCTGGGTCCGTACTTGCGCCAGATTGTGAGCGGCATCGGTGTGCTCTGGGTCGAGTCGGAGGGCTTGTTCGAGTGCATGCAACGCCGGCCCCGGTCGCTGAGCGTGGGCTTCGGCGGTGCCCAGGTTGAACCATAGATCAGCGTTGTCGGGGTAGGTTTCCACACTTGCTCGATAGGCCACGGCCGCTTTCTTGAAGTCGGAGCGCCAAAAAGCCGCCTTTGCCGCTGCCAACTCAGCATTGCCACTCGCCAATTGGGGGTCCTTACCCGTTTGACCCGCCGCCAGGCCTGGGGTCAGCAAAACTGCACAGAGTAGGAGGTACTTCACTTCGACCCCTCCTCATCGATTTGGGCGACGAGCCGGGACCCTTCTTCGACGGAAGCCGCGAGATCGGCAGCATCTTCTCCCGCGAAGCGAGCGAAATCACATGTCTCCAAGAGTTCGGCCAGTCCCATGAATGCATCCCGACCAATGCCGAGAGATTCCAGTTCATTGCCCATTTGCTCGCGGGTCAATCCCTTGAACGGGCGCTCGAAGCGCACCTCCAAGAAGTCGATCAACGCCTTCGTAATGGCGGCGTATCCCGTTTTGGGAGGACTGCGTTTTGCTTGGTTGAGCGCCGCGAGAGCGCTCTTCGCCGCCCCCCTAGCGGCCCTTGACGAGGCCGTCCGGTCTCGTTGGGAGCGCACTCTGTCCAGTCCCAATAGGAGGAGAAACGCCAGCGGAGCGCCAGCCAACACACCGAAGAACCAACCGCTTTCGTTGCGAGTGACGGCACCTGCCGTCAAATCGACATCTGCCTTGATGGATCGAAGCTTGAGCTCATCGGAATCATCACCCGATGCATTCGATGCTTCGGCGATTTCTTTGGGCGTACCGCGGACATCGACGACGAGTGGAGCCGATTTGGCGGTTCGGTAAATGCCGGCGGCGGGTTCGAAATAAGCCAAGGACAAGGAGGGAATGGCGAGACGCCCACCTTTCCTTGGTCGCAAGAGCCAGGTTTGGGTGCGCACATTGGTTTGCCGAGCTCCTCGGCTTTCCGACCGCTCCTCGGTGTTGGACGGAAAGACCTGGAAGCCCTCTAAATCGGGCAATTCGATCGCCGGTACGTTTTGGAGCAGACCTTCGATCCGGGTCTCGACGGTCAACTGCACCCCTTCGTCGGCTCGGATGCGTCGGCGGTCGATCTTTGCCTTGAGGCTCGTACGGCCCACGGTCATGCCTCGATAGTGCTTTGGTCGCCCATCCCGGGGCAGTGGCTTGACGATGATGGGGAGCGGCTCAGCAGTGCGCTCGATTCGGCTCGAACGACGACGGCTGCCGACGGTCAGCGTTGCGCCGGCGGCCGGCAGTTCCAGGGCGCCGGCGCGCAGCGGATAGAGCGTGTACTCGGCCACGGCTTCTCGGATGAATCGAATGCCGTCGATGGTTTCGGCTCGGCGGCGACCACGTCGTTGATCATCGCGCTTTTCGTTCCAAAATCCGGCCAAATCGACTTTGCCCATACTGAAACGTCGAATCCCGGCTCGCTCATTGTAATGGACGTACAGCTTGGCTGTGACGGCTTGGCCGAGCCAGGCCGTTTGTCGATCGACCACCCAACTCAAAAAGGCGACGTTGTCGGGGGCACTGGTCGCACTGGGGTCTGGTGGAGGCAGTGGTTTTCGGACGCCCGACGACACCGCAGAGGTAGGCTGATTGGCGGTGGGACGTCTCGATCGAGGGCGCGATTGCAACGCCGATTGTTGGGGGTCAGTGACCTTGATCACGATGGGTTGCGATACATAGAGATCGCTACTGGTGGTGAGTCGGAATTCACCAATCTTTAGGTCGCCGGTGGCTTGGGCTTGCAAGGTCAGCCGCAAGACCTCGGTTTGAGTGCCGCTAAAGCCATCCATGCGAATCTGACTGGAGCGACCGACAACGCCCCAGCCGGGGAGTTCGGGCACTTTTAGATCAGGTCGACCGGTGTTCATCCCCTCGGTGCGGACCTGCACCGTGACAGTAACGCGTTCTCCATAGGCCACCGTGGTCGGATTGGCCGATACGGTCAAAGTCGGCTTCGCCCAAGCGGGACCGACCATGAGGAACAAAAGTAGGGGGATGAGGCGATACACGAGCATCAACTACCACACGTCTCCGTCAGTAATCTTCCATCTGGGGCACAACCCGGAGTTCTCGGATCGCTTTCTCGAGTTGAGGATTGCGCTCCTGCTTATCGAGGGCATCGATCAACTGGTCGACATTCATCTCCTGCTGATCCTCCGGCTTTTTGTCGTCCTTTTGGTCCTTTTGGTCCTCTTGGTCCTTCTGATCTTCCTGCTGTTCGTCTTGGTCTTTTTGCTCGTCTTGTTTGTCTTGGTCATCCCCACCCTCTTCTGGTGGGGCCACCTTGAGTGCGTAGGTGTTCTCTCTTTGATCCTGATTGGTGATCCGAAGCAGAGCCGAGTGCTCGACCTCTTTCTTTTCGAGGCTGACCGAGAGGCCACCCTTGCCCCCTTTGGCCACTGCGATCGGTGTGGTGCCGTCGGTCTCGAATAGGGTGGCTTCGAGGGGACCACGTGACGGATCGAAGACGATTTGAACCTGGCGGACCTCGTCGGCCGGCGACTTGACCCGATACCAATCGGGATCGCCAGGGCAGGCCTTGAGACCCCCTTTCTCACCATCCTCGAGGGCGTGTGCTTGCTCTGCCGTATCGTTTTCTTCGGCGCTGTCATCGGCAGGGCAGGGGGGCACTTCCTCGACTTTGAGGCTGTATTTCACTTCGGCCGTGCCCAAGCCGCTGATCGAGATGAAGTACTGCCCCGCTTGGCGGAGTCCGGTAATCCCGACCGTGGCCCGTCCATCGACCATGGGTGCTTTCCGTCGTGCACCCGGATACGGTCCGATCAGTTCGAGGACGACGTCTCTTGTTTCATCATCAGCCGTGTCGATTTCACCTTCGAGGGTGACAAACAAAATGGCCTCTTGTCGGCCTTCCACCACATACCAGTCTTCATTGGCCGGGCAGAGGACGCGATCCGTCGATTTCTCTGGGTCGTAGGGCTTGGCTTCTTTTCGGCCGTTGTCGGGCTCGTGGTCATCGTCTCGCTTGTGGCATGGCGGATTGGCTTGGTGCCAGGCCAACTCCATATTCCAACGGGCGTCATCGTCGGTGGGGTCCAAGGACAACACCCGCTCGAACTCCACCATGGCATCGTCCCAGCGCTCCTCTGCGAGGGCGATCAGCCCCAACCCATATGCAATGCGCCCCCGGAGTGCCGCTGTCGGACGGGCGGCCGGGGGCGGTTGGGTTTCGCCTTCCGGGCGCTCTGCTGCCGCCAACGCGTCGACTTCGGCCAGGCGACGATAGGCTTGGTCGAGATCCTTCTTGGCCTCTTCGGGTTTCTTCTGAGCAAGCTTGGCCAGTCCCCGTACGAGATGGACCTCAGCC
>Ga0209404_10001706_pt1 | contig 14426 bp, 7 predicted proteins | sample TroAtlMetagenome_2_FD_187447 | JGI IMG/M metagenome (GOLD analysis project Ga0209404, IMG submission 187447) | Marine eukaryotic phytoplankton communities from Atlantic Ocean - Tropical Atlantic ANT8 Metagenome (SPAdes) (version 2) | ecosystem: Environmental > Aquatic > Marine > Oceanic | place...
TAACCATATTACGATACCTCAAATAAACTTACAGGATCTGAACTACAGGATTCGGGCACTAGACAAACCAGACTTCAATGCTTCGGTGCTGGGTCACACTTTCGAAGACGGTACATGCCTAACCATTGACGAGAAAGAGGGCGAACTCTTGTTAGGTCTTCGAGAAGTCAACTCACCTCTATCAAACGACAAGTTCGAGATTGAAGTGTTTATGGTGAACGAGGAAAATAATCAAGAAAACCTCATTCCACTGACCTTCAACAAAAGTCCAGATAAGATTGTTAACGACGTGCTTCTAGACGACCAGGTTATTGACAAGGAAGAGGTGGATGAAACCAGTGTGGAGAGGTACATGAACGTGGAGACAGATCTAGAAATTGACGAAGAGTTTCTCCGTCGAGCATTAGGATCGTCTGCTTTTATGACTGACATGGAAGAAATCAGGACATTTGGACTATCAGGTCAGTTCCTGTCAGATGAAGAACTTCCAGCAGATGGACTTGTCGGTTCTCAAAAAGCTGCCATGTTAAACCCCGACGATATAGCAAAACTGTCTGGAAAAGAGTTGGGTGAACTGCGAGGCAGCAAAACAGATGAACTACAAACTTCAAAAGAGAATATTTACAATAAGGTGCCCCTAAACACGACCAATGATCATTGCGGGGAAGATGAATAATGACTGATAAAATATTATCTACAATAGGAAATGAGTTGCCAACTGCATCGGTAAACAGCATGGTCATATCCAAAAGTTCGATCAAGGCAGAAATCCTTGTTAAAGATCAGCTCGACGAACAATTGACAGGAACTTGGTTTAATAACGAAAAAATGGGCAATCTTTTGAAAATGGTTGTGATCATGTCGAGAGATGAAGAAGCAACAAGATTGCTGTCACTAGGGACGGACGTTATCGGACTTTGCGACAAGACTGTTGGAAAACTTGAGAGAGAATCATTGGCTGAAGAGGTGGTTAGGTTGACTAAACCAAACATGCTCACTGGTGCCCGACGTGGACTAAAGAGAGAAAAACGAAGAATTTTAAAGATCATTGACGAAAACACAGAAGTTAGAATCCTCAACCTGTCATCAGATTTTAAGGGAAATATAGAAGATATAATTAGATCAGAAAAGCAAGAGATAGAAGGGATAGAGGTAAGCAACATCTATTATGATATTGAATACTCTCTAGACAAAGAGGAAGACCACGCAAGCATCTTCAGTTATATTAAGATGGATATAAGGGAATTCGGTGAAAGATTTGGCATAGACACCTCCAGAGCAGGACTAGATGCATTCAATGGAGATGTCGATCTCGAAAAGGTAATAACTTCCAAGAAGATTGTTCGAAGATCTAGGATATTTTTCAGGAATGGTAATATATTCAACGGAAGGGTTCGATATTCATCATCGACAGGCAAATATCTCTCGAACAGAGGATCTGGAGAAGAGATTCTTTCAACTAGGGTAATAAGAAATCCTAAAATAGTTGACGAGAGAGAAGTGATGTCTGTAAGTGAGATCAGGACGGAGTTTGATAATCTTTCCTTCGCAATATCATCGGGAAACAAGGTTTCAAGAGACAACATCGAGTCCAGAAAAGTTCCATCTTATTTCTCACCTCTTATGAGTACGAAGGACGAAGACGACAACGTGAGATTCACTTTCAGTGTCAATACTTCAGAAATATTAACTCGAAACTCTGTATACGGACCCCTATTTGCAAACTTGAGTTTTGCTAAAAAGCAGGATATTTTAGAAAAGTCTTTAATAAGAAACATAGAGATAAAAAGAGTTAGGGTAAAACCCTCTAGTTTTTCAGCAAACAGACTTGAAACCGAACAGACCAAGGGGGATATATTTGACAAAGAAACCCCACCGTTGGTTCTGTGTAGGACTGGAGAAATCGAGCCAAGAAACTTAAAGGAGGTTAATACCTCCAATGCAGCATTTTCCGAAGAAGAGATCTTTCTACACAGAAATAGGGGAATGTCAATGAGGACTTTTTCTGGAACCGACCGAACTTTCTCCAAAGTAACGGACGGGTTCTATCAGTACGAAGCATCTGTAGAGATAACGGATACCATAAAACCATATTTGGAAGAACAGATTTCGGAACTAAAAGAAGCAACTGCTTTACTAAGAGGTTATTACAATTTTAGCACCCTCATAAGTCCAACACTGGAACAAGCAGAGATCTCTAATCCCCACATCGACCTTGACTCCGAAATGGGAGGAACAGAATCACCAGACAAGAGTCATTATGAAGCATACTCTAATAAGTTTACGAGAAGGTTTGCAAAAGAAGCATCCAAGAAGTATGGTGACTTGAGAAACTCTCCCTGGATCTCTGTCCCAACTTTATTAGTAGATCTGGTATCGGGATTCGTTTCAAACTTTCCTGAAGATAGGAAATCTCAAATCGCATCTTCTCTAAGACACTCCATGTCTCCCGTCACTGGGAACCCAACCAAGATACTTTCTGTGATAAAGATGATGGAATCCTTCACCAAAAAGGTGGAAGATTTGGCTGCGTTGCCATCCAAACCAACGATTTCTGCAACTGCATCGGGATCAACAACAGGCAAGGAAGTTAAGGGCACTAGCAAATCCCCCACAAAATCTTTCTCGGCATCAAAGAGGTTTGAAGAAACTTTTGACACAAACCAGACAAAAAACTTTGGTTTTAATTACTTCGACACCGACTTGGGTTCCATTCAAGATCTGGGACTAAAGAGATTCAGCAATCTTGATTTCGATGATAGGGTTGGACTAGAGACAGAAAAGTTCCTAGCAGATTCGGACGTTGATGTAAATCTTGCACTCGGAGACAGGAAGATAACGAGAAACTCTAAAGTCGGAGATGCTTCTCATACATACTTTACTCCTGTATCGTTTTTAGAAAGCGGAGTAGTATATGACTTCTCTGACTCAGAAGAAGATGACAGCGGGAAATTCAGAAGAAGATCCGTATCTCAGTTCTCTAAGATAAATACATATTCTTTCTTGCTTGAGAAGATTGTTACCGATTCAAAAGCAAAAGATATGCTAGAAAGAAGTAGCATACTAGCTGACGAGTACAATGTAACAATATCTCCAATAGAACAAGGAAACTCCTTCTCCTGGTATCCAGAACAAGTAAGAGGAAGAAGAAATACCAAGTCATACGTTCAACAGGTAAGTGCAATAGAATTTTTTGATTATCTCACAAATGCAAAGTCTGAAGAACTTATAAGACCAAACAGGTTTCTCTCCTCCAGGCGAAGAAACAAGAGCAAAAGAACAAACTTGCAGAGACTCAATCCGTTCAAGTCAGCAGGAATCGTATCCGCTGGAAAAAACAGGAGAAGACGAACCTCCTCCCTTGTTGTGTCTACTTTATCTGGTGAAGAAAAGACTATGCGTAGATCAAAGTGGAAGTCATTGCCTAACCAATTGAAGTCGATGTACCTGAGAACTTCACAGGAGGGGAATAACAAGATTGTCGGTGAATTTATGGAAGATATGTCGAGAAACTATTCCTCTGATGGGTTTTTGGAATATAAGTTTACAATGGGGAAAATCATGCAAGTGATGTTCTTGGTCGGTTACGACGGTGCCAAAAATCCAATATGGAGAAAGATGACAAAAAGAAGGTACGATACCTTATCTGGCAAAAAAGTCATCTGCAAGCTGGAACCATACCGAAATGAGGCAGTTGGATACAGACAAACACCAGGATTAGATTTGAATGTCTATAATAGTTATTTTCTACTAGATGTCCAGAGAGAAGTCTTGCAACCAGCTGGTTCTTTGGAACTTTCGACAGCACAGGAAGACAGTCAAGTAACAGATATACCCTCCATGTCTCCAGATATGATCTCCTCACTTGATTTTGATATTGTCTCCGATGATGATATACTGAAGATGAATGATCTGCAACTAGATAGAATACCAGAAGGTCGAAGAAGAAGGCTAACCAGAATTTCGTCTAAAGTGTCGAGAAACGGACTTATGTGTAATCTGTTGTCAGACGAGAAAGAGAACGAAGAGTTTAAAAATGCCAATGCTCGCACAGGATTTGTGCCATCTAGGAAGGCAAGAGAAACGAACAAGAAATCGAAACAGAAGAATGGAGATGCCTACTAATGAAAGATAAGTTTAACGAAAAAATACTGGCATCCACCGAAGAAATCGAAAAACCTATCGAGAGTGTCGATGCTTATGTTGCTAGAACAAGGAACCAACCTCTAAACTCTAAACGAAGAAGAGCAAGAAGGTACAGAAATTCAAGAAGTGCTTTGTCTGCAAGGCAGAGAATAATGATGCACAGAGCAGCAATAAGAAACAGAACAACTGCAATGTTCTCCACTTCGGAAATGAGAATAGACTTCGAACTTGATGATGAGTTAGAAAGAAGAAGAAACAAGAGGCACAAGAGAACTGACCCATCCATGTCGAGAGGCACAGGAAAAAGAGTTTTGTCTGTGGAGTCCTCAAACACTAACGACAAAGGTTGGACACACTATAGAAGAAATGTCATGAGAGATCCTCAAGAATCTTTTATCCAAGATCCTTTGCGTGGTAGGTCTGCAAAGTATTTCCGTTCCAACGGCAATGCATTCGTGCCTCCAACAACGACCTATTTCTCACCCTTTATGTTCATGTTCTCCCCTGCTGCTAACGTCCCCACGAATGCAGACTACGGAGAGACTTCGGAGTGGTTGCTTTTAAAACCAAACAAGAGAAGATTTAGATTATACAGATCGATGAGAAGCAGACGTGGACGAAAAAGATTTAAATCAATTTTCAACAGATATTTATGGAAAAGTTATATGTTCGGTGGTAAATACGGAAAAGAGACTTACGAACCAACCATTCTTGAAGATGTTGTCTTTACAGATCATTATCATGAAAAAACAACACCAGTATATCAAAACATCATGGAAGGAGAGCAGTCAAGTCCGAAAAAGAACTATGTAACTTCCCGTTCTGTTTACAACTTCTACAATGAAAAATATGAAGACTTCTTGGCAGAATCGGATGTCCCTCACAATGCTTTGCCAAATCTTTACAATTTCCTTTCTGAAGTAATATCTGATGATACGACCAAGGAAGTCAAAGATCAAAACACACTTGGTGGGATCATTGAAGGTGAGAACCCTTTCCTAAGAACCCCAAGAGGAATGACAAAAAGTGCCGTCAAACAATCCACTCTACAGGAATATTTAAAAAACTACGGAGTAAGGTACGAAGATGCAAGACAATCAGGTAAGATAGATGAGATAACCTCCAAGAGTAAGAACGTCATATTCCCACTGCTACAGACTACAGAAATGCTCCAAGCAGATTATAAGAAAGAGTTTTTCCCGATGTACAATGAGATGGAGTTTACGATAGATCCTGATTCTGGTTTTGTTGATATTTTAGAGACAGCAAAAATGGAAGATGAGTTCACCAAGAATATCATACAACTTATATTAACAAAGAAGAACTCAACACTAGAGTTCTCAGAGAATATCTCAAACCCCGACGGACAGAGGGAAAACAAGAAAACCACAAAAAAGGTTTGGGATCTTTCTCAAGAAGTGTTTTCGTCAGAAAAGATCGACGAAGAGGTTTTCGACAAGAATGTAACGATTCTTGGTGACGATGTTGCGTTGAACAACTTATCTCAAAAGAGAAACATGTTCTTCTTCAACAACATTGTTAATCTTGCCTTCTCAGCAAAAGTCCAAGAATATATTAGAGAAAACTTCAGAACCTTCGAGGAGATGATCTCAGGAAAAAAGGCACACTCTGAAGTCGTTCTTTATAGGGTGTCAAAATATATCGGGGCTCCAAACGGTGAACCAGTAAAGAACTACTTTTTCCTCAATAAGTCAGACGTTGAGAACTTTAGGTTCGTGGACACACAAGTTAAGGTTAACGAGGAATACAGTTATGAAATATATTCTTATGATCTGGTCATCGGGAATTCGTATTCGTATACTGATAAGAAGATGTATCGTGATAGTGCAGCAGTGAAGGTGAACCAAAGACCATCCCTAAAGATCATAGAGAACAAGATATCGCAAACCTCAAACCTCATCCTAAGTGAACCACCGACAATACCAGATGTTAATGTATATCCGTTTTTTGACACAGATAACCGCATCGGGTTTAACTTCAATGGATCAGTCGGAAACAGACTTATGCTCCCTGTTGTCTTCTCGGAACAAGAGAAAGAGAGAATAGATAAACTAAAGAAGTCTCAAAATAGAGAAGGCCAAGAAAGGGTGTGGTATTCACAAGACGGTATTAATAGGTTTTATGAAGTCTATCGTTCGACAACACCCCCATCAGAACACTTCGATTTTCTCGGACAAATGAGAACAAGAACCCCCAACACTTCCTTCGTTGACACGATAGAACCAAACGTCACTTATTATTATCTATTTAGAGCAATAGATAACCACGGTAACGTATCAAACCCATCGGAAGTGATTCAGGTTACTATAGTGAAGGATAAGTTTGTTTACCCTATTATAAGGAACTACTCTTATGAGACAGCCAAAAAGAAAACAAAAGAAATGAAGAAAGATTTAAAAAGATACATAAGAATATCCCCTGTCTTGTCGAACATGATATTGGACAAGGATAGGACAGACACTTCTGTTTCCTCTGTCAACAAAGTCGTTAGTGCAACGTTGGGTCCAAAGGGTACTTCGATATGGGGAAAGAAATTTAAAGTAAGAGTCACTTCAAAGAACTCAGGAAAGAAAATGGATTTGAATTTTAAGTTTACTCAAGAATTTGAGAAACCAACTGATGAAGTAATTTAACATGTGCTTTATTTGTGATATAACTACTATTTATCTGTGTGGAGGATGTATAGATGGCATTTTTAGACAATTCGGGTGATATAATTTTAGACGCGGTGCTTACCGACACCGGACGATTCCGACTAGCAAAGGGTGACGGTTCTTTTAAGATCGCAAAGTTTGCCCTTAGTGATGATGAGATTAACTACGAGCTTTACAACAAAGCACATTCCAGTGGAAGTGCTTATTATGATTTGGAAATCCTTAGATCTCCAGTACTTGAGGCATTCACGAACAATGCATCTTCCATGAAAAGCAAACTTATTTCCATTCCAAGAAATAACCTTTTGTACCTCCCCATCATGGAGTTAAATGAATCCTTCTCAACAGACACAGCTAGACATACCAATGGTACTTACATTGTTGCTGTAGATGAGGAAACAGAAGAAGCAATCGGGCAAACAGGAACCCCACTAAAACCAGTTCAAGGTGTTATCAACGGAGAGACTCTTAAAGGAGGATCTTATATTCGGTTAGATCAAGGTCTGGATACGACTGAGATTTCACCAAAATTTAATATTGATTCTGATTTGTTAGAAACTCAATATACTATTGAGGTAGACAACCGTTTGGCCAAAGTGGCAAGTCAGGGTGGCACTGTTGCAACGATTTCGTATATCGATGATGACAACATTGCATCTTACTTTTTGACACTTGGCACAGACCCAGACTTTGTATCAGACAACACAGATACTTCTACGAGCAATAGACAATCTATTTCCGGTCCCAGGGGGACGGTAATGGAGTTCGTTATGCAATCATCTGTTGAGTTAAATACGAGTGACTACCTCTTTGATACTCTCGGAAATACCGGGACACTAGCAGGGCAATCAAATGGTGCCTCTGCAACAGTGAGCATTAAATATATTGATTCATTAGTCCGAGTTCAGGGAGCAACTACTGGTGCTTCAATCGATATTCCAATCAGATTTGTGAAGAAGCAATAGCAGGAGAATAACTGATGGCAACTATTTATAAACCCTTTTTAAACGACGATATGTCTTCTACGAGGACACTCTTACATGAGTCGATTCCTTTGACTGGGACTATCGTCTCGGGAACCTATTCCGACAATAACGTCAAGAACTTTTCACACGGGATGTTTCAGTCAGTGTATGATTATCCATACCTCTCTTCCTCCTCTAATCATGTTTTTGATATAACGTGCGGATACTCAAGCAAGTCTGCACTAAGTTCGTCATCAAACAGCCAAAACTCCAAGAAGATTGCCATCTATAACCAGATGGCACAAGTTCTTGTTGGGCATGACGTTACTGGATCTATCTTGAGATTTGATCGAGATGGTGACTTAACTGACGGTGCAAAATTAAATGAGGTTTATTTTCTAAACCTCTCAAGACTTGTCACGAAAGATGAGATTAAGAAAGGAACATTCTCTTTATCTCTATTAACTGGTTCTTCATACATCGCAAGAGGAACACAATCGTGGAACCTGTCATCATCTGCTAGATTAACTATTTCCGATGCAGGAGCAGCAACATCTTACAAGACAAACTCCCCTGCTGGAGAGTATAGTGTCTTATATACTTCGTCTGCTGAACCAAATTCGAGTTCTGGTGTTGGTTTGTTATACTATCAAGCAGGGGTTGCTGTCGTAACTGCGTCCGTGTTTGATGATTCTATCATGTCTAACGATGCTGGGTTATCTCTCGATAAAGTGGATTCGATTCTAACGGGTTCAACGATCCAGGTAGCATCAGACTCCTTTAGACACAGAATTGACAACTTTACACTCAATAATACAACAGAACTGAACTCAACAATATATTTCTGTCGAGTGAACCACAATGAATACAACTATTCTGCGAACCCAACCTACACATCGGGTAGCAAAATTCGAGTAAAGAATAACACGTTGGATAATCCAACATCTTACATCACAACCGTCGGTCTTTATAGTGCAGACAACGAACTTCTTGCAGTTGCAAAGTTGTCTGAACCATTAAAGAAAGACCCGACAAATGAGATGATTCTCCGTGTAAGATTAGATTACTAGGAGGACACCATGTCTTTCTACGAGTTTAAGGCAAGTGACATACTGGTAAACAGGTTGAGAACTCACCCTCGAAGTGAGTTCTTTATCTATGATGGCAAGGTATATCTAAATAACAGCACTAAAACGAGTGTCTCTCTTTACGAGGGTATTTCTGGAAGTTTTCCCTTTACTTATAAAAAAGGAGATAGGTACTATCTCAAGACTGTAAAGACGGGCAGCTTCGACGAGGCTATCTTCGGGACAACATTTTCAGGATCATACCCTCAGACATCATCTTTAACTGTGGGCATTTACCAAGGTCCGTATCCAAATAATCGTAACGAAAATATCATGGGGTTGTGCAATTCTTTCAATTCATATACTCCGATGTCTCGTCATCACGGTTTTGATACTTCAGAATTTGGAAACAAGGCACAACAAGATGCAAGCTTGGTCTATGTCCCAAGCATCTTCTTTGGTTCTGAGATCAAGAAGGGCACAACAAAGTGCCGTTTTTATATCTCTGGAACGATGGTTGCAGAAGTCCACGACGAGAATAAGAACGGTGAAATGATTCAGGTAGGTCCGACGGGCAGTGCAGGTTCTGGTTCGGTTGCGGGTTCTGTCTTATACAAGGAAGGGTTCGTGTTCCTAACAGGATCTTGGGAATTGGACACGGCACACACAGAAAACTATGGAACTGGTTCTGACAATCCCAAGTGGAAATACTTTGGGTCTACCAAGGTGGGGATACCAAGTTCAAGTTTTGCTGTCGAGTTCGAAGGAACAAATGATATTCCAGTTATGACGATGTTTGCTCATGCTGATAAGGGTGATCTAAACAACTCTTCAAATCCCACATTCATTCTCAAAGACCAGGCTCTTTTGAAGACGACAGGATCTTACACTTATATAGAGAATCCGAAATTAAAGATTAAAAATATCACCACAACAAGGTATAATGATACAGGGTCGTTTGAGAAAACCACCTACATTTCAACAATCGGCATTTATGACGACGACAAAAACCTTATTGCTACTGCAAAAATGGCAAAACCAATAAGAAAAAGAGAAAGAGATAGTTACACTTTCAAACTAAAACTTGATTTATGATATTGGGATTGGATGTTAGCACATCCATCGTTGGAGCAACACTACTTGACAACGATGGTAAAATAGTGTATTGTAATGCATGGGACTTGAGAAAATACAAGGATCACTTTACAAAAGCAGAGGTAGTAAAAAATGAGTTATGTAGCACACAGTTTGATGATACTGTTAGAGTTATCATCGAAAAGCCTGTCAGTAGTTTCTTCGGCACTGGAGGCTCGTCGGCAAAAGTCATCACAACACTCGCAAAGTTCAACGGGATAATCAGTTGGATTTGTAGAGAGAGGTTCGGGTTCAATCCCGAGTTTATTGTTTCCACCACAGCACGAAAGCATTGCGGAGTAAAAGTTCCGAGGGGAACTAAGGCAAAAGAGTTTGTTCTCAATTTTGTAGCTGAAAGTGTGGATGATTTTGTGATAGAATATACCAAGTTTGGAAATCCCAAACCCGGTTCATTCGATAAAGCAGATAGTTATATTGTAGCAAAGGCAGGTTTTCTTGGATACAGAGAAGCTTAGTGTTCTTAAAAGAGTCCTCGGTGGGTTTTACCGCTCCGGAGACGAAATATTATTTTATTGTCCAAAATGTAAACACCACAAAAGAAAGATGTCAGTCAACCTTGACGAAAATGCTTTCAAGTGCTGGATTTGCGACTATAGTTCGAGAGGCATCCACCGACTTGTTCGTCGGTATGGTGACTTCAAGTCTCGTCGTGAGTGGGAGAAGTTGGATGACAAGATTGATTTATCTTCCGCATCATCCTTGGAAGACCTTTTCAAGACAGAGGTAGAAGAAACCGAAATAAAGGATGTCATATCTATGCCTGATAGTTTCAAGAGTCTCACATCGAGGCAATGCAAACCAACTGCAATATATCCAAAGAAGTATCTGAAAAAGAGGGAGATAACAAGTGAAGACGTTCTTGCATGGAAAATAGGATATTGCGATGCAGGAGAATTCTCAGGTCGCATAATCATCCCATCATTCGATGCCGAAGGAGATCTAAACTACTTCATCGCAAGATCCTACGACGACAACTGGATGAAGTACAAGAACCCTCCTGCAAGCAAAGATGTTGTCTTCAATGAACTCTTTGTCGATTGGACTAACGATTTAGTTATTGTAGAAGGTGTCTTCGATGCTATTGTAGCAGGAAACTCAGTTCCACTCTTGGGGTCAACACTTCGTGAAGACTCTAAACTTTTCAAGAAGTTGGTGAAACACGATACTCCGATTTACATGGCACTCGATGCAGATGCATCATCAAAGGAAACAAAAATAATAAAAAAACTCTTGACATATGACTTCGAAGTCTATAAAATAGATACTTCGGGTTTTGATGATGTCGGATCAATGCCTCGATCCGTCTTTCAAGAGAGGAAAGAAACGGCACAAATAATGACCCAAGAGCAGATGTTAATCGTCGAGGCTCTTGGGATATAGGAATTTTTATATATGGTTAGAATAGCACATATTGCGGATACTCATATCAGAAACTATAAGTATCACAAAGAATATCGAGAAATCTTTTCTCGTATGTATAAGTTGTTAAAAAAGAAGAAAGTGGATTACATCATTCATTGCGGTGATATTGCCCACACGAAAACACAATTATCTCCAGAGTATTTTGAGATGTGTGGTGAGTTTTTGTCATCCTTGGCAGACATTGCACCAACACACATTATTCTTGGGAACCACGACGGCAACTTGAAGAATCAAGGTCGTCTTGATGCGGTCACTCCCGTAGCTGAAGCACTGGAACACCCCAATCTTTTCATCCATCGAGACTCGCAAGAGGTGCAGATGAATGACGAGATTACATTAAATGTTCTCTCAGTCTTCGATAAAGACAACTGGATTGAACCAACTAACAACGACAAGATCAATATTGCCCTGTTTCATGGGTCTGTGTCGGGTTGTAAGACCGACTTAGGTTGGACTATGGAGAATGGGGAGGTAGATTTAAAAACCCTCCAAAACTTCGACTATGCGTTTCTGGGGGACATTCACAAAACAAATCAAACTCTCGACAAGAAGGGTAAGATTAGATACCCTGGTTCAACAGTTCAACAAAACTTTGGGGAAACTAATGACAAGGGATTCTTGCTTTGGGATATGGAAAGTAAAGACAAGTATAGTTGTGAACACTATGCGATCCCAAACCCTAAACCTTTTGTAACCATCATTCTCACTCCAAAGGGAAAACTCCCTCGTGGAACTGAAGTACCAAAGGGTGCAAGGATTAGATTACAGGCAAAGAGCAAGTTACCACTTGATGCTATTATGAAAGCAAAGTCTGTTGTAGCAACGAAGTTCAAACCAGAGAGTGTTGTGTTCAACAACTCTACTGTCGGTGGATTCTCAGATGAACACGAGAACATCTTCGCAGAAGAAGGAAACCTTCGTGACACAGGTGTGCAGGAGAAGTTCATCCGTGAATACCTTGCAGACTACAATCCAGATGAAGATACTCTACAGGAAGTTTTCAACCTCAACAAGAAATATAATGACGAGGTAGAGCAGAATGAGGATGTGTCTCGTTATGTCAATTGGAGTCTAAAGAAACTTGAGTTTGACAACTTCTTCAACTACGGAGAAAACAACTCAATAGACTTCGACAATCTTAGTGGAGTAACAGGAGTCTTCGGGAAAAACTTCTCTGGAAAGAGTAGTGTCGTTGACACGTTGCTTTATTCTATGTTCAATAGTACATCGAAGAACGAGAGAAAGAGTGTGAGCATAATCAATCAACAAAAAGATTATGCCTCCGGAAAAGTCACCATCCAAGTTAATGACAAGTTGTTCACCATTGACAGAACTTTGGAGAAGTATAAGAAAAAACTTCACGGTGTTGAATCTACCGAGGCAAAGACAGCATTGGACTTTTCGTCTCACGACATGTCATCGGGAGAAACCGAATCATTGAACGGACTAACGAGAACGGACACTGATAACAACATTAGAAAACAGTTCGGAACCCTTGAGGATTTCCTTACCACTTCTATGTCATCTCAGTTAGGTTCACTTACCTTCGTTTCAGAGGGTAACAAAAACCGTAAAAAGATCCTTGCCAAGTTCCTTGACCTCTTGTTTTTCAACAAGAAGCACCTTCTTGCGAAAGAGGAGGCATCGGAGACAAAAGCTTTGTTGAAGAAACTGGAGCAGAGAAACTATATTGAAGAGATCGAGAATGCGACAATCAGTCAGATGAAGATTTCGAATTCCATTACCGATCAAGAAGAGGACTGTAAGAAACTCAAGGCAAAAAAGAGGAGAATCAAAAGGGACATTACGACCACCAATCAGAAGATCGACAGCATCCCAAAGGAGATTATTGACATTGGCAACCTCATGTCTCTTATTGAGAAGAAGGAAAGTGCCATAGAGGAAATACGAAGAAAGAACAAGACAGACGCGAAGATGATCTCAACCAAGAGAGATAGACTTAACTCTATTATCGAGTTCTCTGCATCCTTTGGGTATGAGGAGAAGAAGGAAAAAAAGAAGAAGCTAGATGAGTTGAATGAAGAGGTTTCCGTACTGTCCACAACAATGAATCGACTATCTAGGGATATAGATTCCGCAAAACAGAAGTCCCTTAGATTAGAAGAAGTTCCCTGCGGTGACGAATATAGTCATTGTCGGTTCATTAGTGATGCCCACGAGTCGAAATCAAAGTTGCAGGATTTAGAATCCCAGTTTATTAGTTTTGACTCACTGGTTCGCAAAAAGAAGGAACAACTTTCCGCAGAAGACCCACACAAGTTACAGGAACATATCGAGAAGTATAATCAACTTATGCTCGTCCGCGGAGGTGTAGAGACAGAGATAACGAAAATACAACTGAATATGGAGAAAAACAACAGCTCTATAAAAAGTCACTCTTCCACTTTGGTCGAACTTAATAACAAACTTGAACTATACAATGCAAATAAAGAGATAATTGAGAACTTAAATAATCTTGAAAGTATGGTAAAACAGAAGACAGAGATGCTAACTTCCATAGAAGAAGAGATTCAGTGTTGCGAACAGCAACTAATATCCCTACATAAACAGGAAGGAACATTTGAGGAGAAGATTAAAAACTTGAACGAGCAGAAAGAACAACTTGAGGAATACCAAAAGAGATATGCTGCTTATGATCTTTTCATGAGATGCATGCATCCAAACGGTATTTCCTATAAAATAATCAAAAATAAATTACCGATTATTAATGAGGAGATATCTAAGATTTTGTCTAATATCGTTGAATTTGAGGTCTTCTTTGAGAACTCAGAGGAAAAGCTTGATATTTATATTAAGCATCCAAAATACGATGCTAGACCTATTGAGTTGGGTTCAGGTGCCGAGAAGACCCTTGCTGCAATGGCAATCCGTCTTGCATTATTGAATGTGTCATCCTTACCAAAGGGAGACATTTTCATTCTCGATGAACCGGGAACAGCACTTGATGAGGAAAACATGGAAGGTTTTATCAGGAT
>Ga0209404_10001707_pt1 | contig 14425 bp, 15 predicted proteins | sample TroAtlMetagenome_2_FD_187447 | JGI IMG/M metagenome (GOLD analysis project Ga0209404, IMG submission 187447) | Marine eukaryotic phytoplankton communities from Atlantic Ocean - Tropical Atlantic ANT8 Metagenome (SPAdes) (version 2) | ecosystem: Environmental > Aquatic > Marine > Oceanic...
AAATTTACACCCCGAAATGGGCCCACTCTACCAAAATTGAAGCCTTGGTATGGTCGGTTCCGGTACTCATTATTATTGCGCTAGGCGTTATTACTTGGCGTTCAACACAAGCGTTAGACCCCTACGCGCCGCTCGAAGGCAAAGGTGAGCATCTCACTGTAGAGGTGGTGTCCTTAGACTGGAAGTGGCTATTCATCTATCCAGAGCAAGGCATTGCTACGGTTAACGAATTAGTTTTTCCTGCTAACAAACCCATTGCTTTCAAAATTACCTCTGAAAACGCCATGAACTCGTTTTTCATTCCTCAGTTGGGCAGTCAAATCTACTCAATGGCCGGAATGGAAACCAAGCTACACCTCATTGCAAATGAGCCGGGTACGTTCAAAGGCATTTCATCCAACTACAGTGGCGCTGGCTTCTCCGGCATGAAATTCGATGCTATTGCCACCCCTACTGAAGCTGATTTCGACGATTGGGTACAAAAGGTTAAGCAAGAAGATACAGCATTAACTTCTGGCTCTTACAAAGAACTTGCAGAGCCCACCGAAAATCATCCTGTGACCTACTACGGCGATGTAAGTGATGGGTTGTTCCACGAAATACTAATGAAATATATGAAAGACCACGGCTCGATGGATTTTTACAGCAAGCCTGATAACGCTGCCACAGGCATGCGAAAAGCTATGCCGGATATGCACAAAGGTCATCATGAAGAGGTTAACGAATAATTATGTCTTTTTTAGGTAAATTATCAATAGAGTCAGTGCCTTACCACGAGCCTATTATTATGGTTACGTTGGCAGTGATTGCTGTAGTGGGTACTGCTATTGCGCTGCTCATTACAAAATACAAGCAGTGGGGAACACTGTGGAATGACTGGATCACGTCTGTGGATCATAAACACCTAGGCATTATGTACATTGTACTGGCTATGGTGATGTTACTACGTGGTTTTGCCGACGCTATTATGATGCGTACCCAGCTTGCGGTAGCAACGAATGGCGCACCAGGCTATTTGCCACCGGAACACTACGACCAAATTTTCACTGCCCACGGCGTGATTATGATCATCTTTATGGCCATGCCATTTATGATTGGTTTAATGAACATTGTGCTGCCACTGCAAATTGGTGCCCGTGATGTGGCCTACCCTTTTTTAAATAACTTAAGTTTTTGGCTTACCGCTGGCGGCGCCATTCTCATAAATATTTCATTAGGTATAGGTGAGTTTGCAAAAACAGGTTGGGTAGCTTATCCGCCAATAGCGGGGCTTGAATTAAGCCCGGGGGTTGGCGTCGACTACTACATATGGGCCTTGCAGATATCAGGGCTCGGCACGCTACTTACTGCGGTTAACTTTCTAGTGACTGTATTTAAGATGCGTGCACCGGGCATGAAATTGATGCAAATGCCAATCTTCACGTGGACATGCACATGGGCAAATATCCTTATTGCTGCGTCGTTCCCTATCCTTACGGCAGTGCTAGCTATGCTAACACTAGACCGCTATCTAGATTTCCACTTCTTCACTAACGAAGCTGGTGGTAACTCTATGATGTACATTAATTTATTCTGGGCATGGGGCCACCCTGAAGTTTACATTTTGGTGCTACCTGCTTTTGGTATTTTCTCAGAAGTTATTTCCACCTTTACGGCAAAACGCTTATTTGGTTACACCTCAATGGTGTATGCATCGGGTGCAATTGCTATTTTAGGCTTTGTAGTATGGCTGCACCACTTCTTTACTATGGGCTCAAGTGCCAATGTAAATGCGTTCTTCGGTATTATGACCATGGTTATCGCTGTGCCGACAGGGGTGAAACTATTCAACTGGTTATTCACCATGTACCGCGGCCGTCTCGTACTTAGCGTACCTGTTCTATGGGCGTTGGGCTTTATGGTGACCTTTACCATAGGCGGAATGACAGGTGTTTTATTAGCCATTCCTGGTGCCGATTATGTACTGCATAATAGTCTGTTTTTGATTGCTCATTTCCACAACACCATTATTGGTGGAGCGGTATTTGGTTACTTGGCAGGTTTTGCGTTTTGGTTCCCGAAAGCCATGGGCTTCAAGCTTGATGAAAGAACCGGTAAAGCTGCATTTTGGTGCTGGCAAATTGGTTTCATGATGGCGTTCTTACCACTGTATGTGCTGGGCTTCTTGGGCATGACCCGCAGACTTAACCATACCAACAACCCTGACTGGAACTTATGGTTATATATTGCTGCAGTAGGGGCGTTTATTATTGCCTTTGGTATTTTCTTCCAGCTATTACAGTTGTACATAAGCTTCAAAAATAAAGACAAGCTTGATGACACCACTGGCGATCCATGGAATGGACACACACTTGAATGGTCTACGGCGTCTCCGCCTCAGTTTTATAATTTTGCGCACATTCCTCACATTAAAGATATTGATGCGTGGACAGACGCAAAAGAACGAGGCGACTCTTACCAAAAGCCTGAGAAATACGCACCTATTCACATGCCAAAAAACACCTCTGCTGGCGTATTCATGAGCATGAGTTTCACCGTAATGGGCTTTGCGCTTATTTGGCATATTTGGTGGTTAGCCGCTGCAGCGCTTATTGCTGGAATAGGTGTATTTGTTAAGCGTTGTTATACCTCTGATGTTGATTACTACGTTCAGGTAGATGAGATAGAAAAAATTGAACAAGCGCATTTAGCTGCCAATGCGAGAGGAGCGTCTGTATGAGCGCATTAGCAAATGATATAGCTCAGGATATACACGAAGAGCAAGCGTTAGAAAGCGGTCACAGCCACGAACATCACGAAAGCAATACGGTATTTGGCTTTTGGCTGTACTTAATGACCGATTGTTTGTTATTCGCGTCGTTTTTCGCAACTTACGCTGTGTTGTTTATGAACACGGCCGGGGGCGTGTCTGGAAAAGACATATTCGAACTAAACTTTGTGGCGGTTGAAACCGCCGCGCTACTGGTAAGTAGTATTACCTTCGGCTTCGCCATGATTTGTGCGCACAAGCAAAACAAACGTGGTGCATTGGCATGGCTTGCTATTACGTGGGTGTTGGGTGCTACCTTTATAGGTATGGAAGTGTATGAATTCCATCACTTAATCGTGCATGGTAACGGCCCTCAAGAGAGCGCCTTTCTTACTGCCTTTTTCTCACTAGTAGGCTTACATGGTATTCATGTTACGTCGGGGCTTATTTGGATGACCATTTTGTTTATCGAGGTGTCGCGCAGAGGTTTACCTGAGAAAACGGTCACAAGACTAAGCTGCTTAAGCTTGTTCTGGCATTTCCTCGATATCGTATGGATTTGTGTTTTCACCGTTGTTTATTTAATGGGGGCAATGTAATGGCGCATCAAGATAAACACACCACGGCTCATGCTGAATCGGCTCATAATAACGGCGCTCACTCACAAGATCATGGCGATGTGAAAACCTATCTAATTGGTTTTGTGCTTTCAGTGATTCTGACGGTTATCCCGTTTTGGATGGTAATGGAAGGCGACTTCTCAAAAGTGACCACCCTATGGAGCATCGTCGCTTTTGCACTTGTACAAATTTGGGTTCATCTAAAGTACTTCCTTCACCTTAACTTTGTAACTGAAGACGGTCGAGCCAGTACCATTTCGTTTTTATTCAGCGCACTCATTATCTTCATGGTAGTAGGGTTGTCGATTTGGATTATTTACGAATCAAACGCCATGATGATGTACTAGTGCTTCGCTAGTACTGCAGCACTGAAAAAAGGTAAACAGTAAGATGAACGTTATACTTCGCCGTTATTTATCGGTGACCAAACCCGGCATTATTATGGGAAATTTAATTTCCGTAGCAGGTGGTTTCTTACTTGCCGCCCGTGGGAATGTTGACTGGCCTTTAATGGTAGCGACCTTGGTTGGCCTGTCTTTGGTAGTAGCATCAGGATGTGCAGTTAACAACTGCATAGACAGCGACATCGACACCAAAATGCAGCGAACACGTACTAGGGTGACAGTTACCGGCGAAATGTCGTTGAAAGCAGCCTTCTGGCACGGTGTCGTACTAGGGGTTGCGGGGTTCGCTTTACTGGCTTTTTACACCAATCTAACGGCAGTGTTTTTTGCTGCCTTAGGCTATGTGGTTTATGTAGGCGTATACAGCTTATACATGAAGCGCAATTCTGTGTATGGCACCCTTGTGGGTAGCTTATCAGGGGCAGTACCGCCCGTGGTAGGCTACTGTGCAGTAACGGGTGAGTTCGATACGGCCGCTGCGATATTACTGGTTATGTTCAGCATATGGCAGATGCCCCATTCTTACGCCATTGCTATCTTTCGTTACAAAGATTACGAAGCTGCCAATATACCAGTACTTCCCGTAGCAGAAGGCATTGCAAAAGCTAAGCAACACATTGTGTTATACATTGCGGTATATGCCATGGTAACGCTGCTGTTACCCATTAGTGGCTATACAGGTGTGGGCTTTTTGGCCGTCGCCTTTTCCACTAGCTTATGGTGGCTGATAATGGCGCTACGAGGATATCGCCGCGATATTAATATTGAAGGCTGGGCTCGCCAAGTGTTCGGGTTTTCGATTATCAATATCACGGCGCTCTCAATTGCCATGGCTGTGGATTATCACAGCAATGTTTTAAGCCTTTTTTAGTTAAACTTTTTTACGTATCGATGTAGGTGCTAGCTCGCTTCTATGGGAGAGAGGTGGCGAATTTCAGGTGCTGTTGCCAAAATGGTTTCATACAGTGCAAATACCGACTTGGTATATTCTTGCGCGTAATGAAAATCTAAGTCGGCCTGGCGTTTAAAGTGTTCAACCAAAATATATTGGCCATTTTCTCTATCTTCAAAAACATCAAAACGAATACACCCTGGTTCACCTCTAGTGGGGATGAGAAGGCGTTGTAGTGCCTCGATTCCCTTTTCATAGTAGCGCGGCTGTGGTTGAATAATGGCAACAATATGCACCGGTTTGTCGGCTTTTGTCATGAATTTGATCCTATGATTTTTTGGGTTAATAATTTAATTGGCTTAGCAAGGCCATACGCAGCCACAAAGGCCATAGGGTAAGCCTTAATGAATGCTATTGACCAATCTGAGAAAAACGTATCTGTGATCCCTAAATTAATAAATGTCACCCAACCGGACATCAGTCCTGACAGACAACATGAAAACAGCGCAGTAAAGATTATTCTTTCCATCCAATCCTCCTTTGAGCGATGTTAGTGTATACATGTGTCGCTTGGTGAGAATAAACGAAATGGAAACCTTAGATTGCAGGAAATGATGTGCTAGATGACTTAACGCTTTTTATCGAAGTAATCCAAAGAGGCAGTTTCGCTAAAACGGCGGAAGATTTGCGTATATCTCCCTCAGCATTATCAAAACGTATCGCAAAACTTGAAATGCGATTTGGTGCCCCTTTACTGTCTCGTTCGTCTAGGGGCGTGGTATTAACTGCATTCGGTAAAATGATATACGATGATGTTGCCGATGTTATTTTACGCGTAAAACAAAAGGTGCAAGCATACGACAGCACACAACTTAATATGCTTAGTGTGTTATGCCCACAAAATTTGGTAGCCGGCCCATTATTTACGCCATTCAGTGAATTTCAATTTGCTCACCCAACATTACAACTGCGCATAGAGCCTAACAACCGCAACGTATTAACGAGTCAAAAGCAATTTGATATCGCGTTTCGGGTAGGAGAACAGCAAGATTCTTCATTAATACAGAGAAGAATGGGCAGTGTTTCCGTTCACATTGTTGGAAGGAATAATAAACTCAATACATCTCATCTTTTTGTACCCTACACCATCAAACAAATTCCCAACGCTGAGCAGTTTACTAATTTATCCGACACGTATGATAATGTGCATTTCGTGGGTGATATTACGCTAGCGAGACAGTTTGTAGCGTCAGGGAATGGGGCTGCACTGTTACCCAGCACTGAGATTCAGATACTCATAGATGATAAAACGCCTGATTTGCAGTTTCATAGTGAGCAGTTATTTGCTCGCCCCATCTATGCATTGTGGCCTAATTCATCTAGCCCAAGTATTCAAGCGGCTGAATTAATTGAAAACGTTCATCGCTACTGTAGTGCCACTCCATCGTTGTGCGGCGAGGCCTTGTCTACACCAAATGAAATTGACTATGCATACCTGAATCGCGAAGGGAAACAATAGCCTGATACGCCGCACTGTTGTACCACGCCTTTGCGCTTTCTTTGTCAGGAAACGCAATGACAGCTTTCATCGGATGCTCAGACTCACCATGTAATACCTCTATGTGACCTTTGGCAATAAATTCACCGCTAAACGGCTTTAATGTTTCGGCAGCTAAAGCGCTATATTCAGCTATGACGGTTTTGTTTACTGGGGTTAGGTCAACGACAACTAAACTTTGCATCTTTTGGTTCCTTATTAATGACTATTTAATAACTGCGTTTCATCTGTTTTCGTTGACTCAAGATAAACCCGTAATGCATATTGAACAATACACACTATTTGAACACTTTGTTTAATATTATGAACACCGTTAAAATGGCCCCGTTATTACTTATTTTTGTTGAAGTTGCGCACAAGCGATCGTTTACATTAGCCGCTAAAAAGCTAGGATTGAGCAAGTCGGCGATTAGCCAACAAATTACAAAATTAGAAAGTGAAATAGGGCAACAGCTCCTTATACGCAACACCCGTGGCGTAATTCTGACTGCCGTTGGCGAGAAGCTACTTGCACGCAGTGAGCTCCTTAGTGAGCAGATAGATCTCACCGTTCTAGAATTGGACAACGCAAAAAGCTACCCCAGTGGCTTATTTAAAGTATCGGTTCCCCCTTTTTTCGAAAAAGACATTGTTGTCCCTGCATTGAGACAGCTATGTATAGAATTTCCAAAGCTTAATCCACAATTATTAGTAACAGGTAGATGGCAAGATTTAATAGAGAATAAGTTGGATGCCGCCATCTTCGGCGGCAACATCAAAGATTGTGATTATCGAGCGCTGTCAATTGGTAAAGTGTCAGAAATATTTTGTGCTTCGCCTCGATACATAAAGCAGCACGGCAATATAAACAACATAGAAAAATTGCCAAATCACAAATTTATCGCCACCGAATGGCAACATGACACGCTACATTTATTTGATAATAACCATGCCAATGAAGCGCTAATTGACGTGAAGCATTATGCAAAAACCAACACCCCCACCACGGCCTTAGAAATGGTACTAAATGACATGGGCGTGGCTTTACTTCCTGAGTTTCTAGTTCACTCTCTTTTAGCCGAAGAGCAGATTAAAAGGGTGATACCAAGCGTTCGAGGAAAAGCGTGGCATTTTTATTTTCTTCACCACTATAAGGGAGAGAAGCCACTTCATGTGACACGTTTTTATCAACTTTTTAAACACTATTTTACTAAAGTAAATAATTAAGCTTATTTGCTAAGTATGTGCGATCAATGAGTGGGACATGTTGAACATTTAAAGTATATGGCAGCGGAAAGTTCTACACCCGCTGCCATATATACCGTGAAATTACACATATTAAGCTTGTAAGTCGTCTACGACGTTGGCATAACGTACACTTCCCGTACGCATGCCGAATCATTAGCTGAAAGGGCAAACAACACCGATTTGGCAATATCTTCAGGTTGTAGTTTGTCTTCTTTGGGCTCATCGAAAAATGGTGTATTAACCATACCAGGGCAAATAGTGGTGCATCTACCGCCCCACTCTTTCATTTCTTCCGCTAAGTTTTGCCCAAAGCCATAAGCAAACCATTTACTTGCGCCATATACAGAACCTTTTAGCGCAATGCGTCCTGCTACCGAACTGGTTAATATAAAGTGTCCTTTAGTTTGTTTAAGTAAAGGCAATGCTAGTTTAGCAGTGTATAAAAGCCCGTTTATATTGGCGCCCAGCATGCTTTGCCATTCTGCAACGTCGCCATTTTCGATACCAGCGCTTTTGGCTCCTGTACCCGCATTCGCAAATACACCATCTACCTGGCCGTAATGTTTATTGACTTTACTGAACGCCTTTTCTAAATCATCGAAATCGCTCACATCGGCAGTAACTGCGAATGCATTTCCATCGCCAAGCTCTGCCACTAGGTCGTTAAGCTTGTCTTCGCTTCGAGCAATTAAGGCAACTTTATTGCCTTCATCTACCAACGCTTGCGCAGTCGCTTTGCCAATCCCGCTTGAGGCGCCGGTAATTACAATAACCTTTGAATCTGTTTTCTGATTCGACATTCCAACTCCTATCCAGTCTAATTATTTACTCATCTAAATTTTTGCTAGTAAGTGCGTAATCTCACCTACAATTCTTAAGCAATGAGCTGACTAACCTTCTCTACAAAAGCAGGAATATCATCAGGATTTCGACTGGTAACGAGTTTGCCATCTTGTACAACTTGTTCATCTTTCCATGTTGCGCCCGCATTTATTAAATCGGTTTTAATACTTGGGAAAGAGGTAACCGTGCTATCTTCTGCCAGTTCAGATTCAACAAGTAACCAAGGCCCATGGCAGATAGCGGCAAGGGCTTTTATACGAGGCTCAGCGTGCGCTTGCTTTATAAATGCAACTGCGTCGCTATTGGTACGTAAAATATCAGGGTTAATTTGACCGCCTGGCAATACCAGCGCATCGTAATCGCTTGGCGCTACCGAAGAAACTTGGGCATCTACCGATATCTGTTTACCCCAATTGCCTTCATTCCACGCAGTGATACTGCTTTGATCGTCAATTGATAGTATCTCTACTGTCGCCCCCTGCTCTGTAAGCATATCTCTTGGCTGCACAAGCTCACTTTGCTCAAAACCATCGGTAGCTAAAATTGCGATTTTTTTGCCTTCTAAATTTTGTTGGTTACTCATAATGAAGCTCCTATTTCATATTCAACATTGTTGCCATTTTCTATTCAGGTGTCTGCGTAATGCAAAGCTGAAATGTGAAGATTACTGGTGCGTATGCTTTTCTAAGCTGGCAACTCGGATAACTAACTTGTTTGTGTGGCTTTAAGACTGCAATAACCAAACCACTGCCATAAAAACCTTAAGCATCTGTTTATATTTAATTTTCTCTAATACATGAAAAGTTAAGGTGCTTTGGCCAGCACCTTGAGCGTGCGACTTTTTCAGTACTTATGAAGGTTTTACATGAGGATGAACCCTGCTACATGTAGAAAAACATCAACAGAGCACCAGCTATCATAAACAGATTTTCAGTTAGCGATACAAAGCCCAATGGCACATTACTGTCGCCACCTACACATGCACACTTTAGCTCCCGCTTGTCGATATACACCGCTTTAATAACTGAAACTGCTCCTACCGTGCCGATAAACAGAGAAAACGGCGCCACTAGCAATGCGGGCAATTGAGCCACCATTGCTATACCCGCAAAAGCCTCGATAAACGGATAGATATAACCGTAGCGAACCCATCGCATGGCGAGTAAATCGTAGGTGATAAATGAATTGGTAAAACTGAATAAATCTTTAAGTTTTTGTACTGCTAGTAACGTCATTGAAAACGCAATAAATAACATTAAAGTACGCAGTGAGAAATACGCACTCGCTACAGCATATTGAGATGCTAAAGCTAATAACGCTGCAACAGAGAATATGGCTATTACTGGGGTGTAAGTTGTACCGGTTTGGCCTGCCTCGCCTTTTCCAAAATACGTACGCAACTCATCGTACCCACCTATCCTCTCGTTGTTTATAAAAGCTTGTGGCGTAGTTTTTACATCGTGCTTAGTTTTAAACGCATCGGTTTCTTCTCTGGAAGTAAGCGGTCGATCGTCTATCTCATAGCCTTCTCTTTCGAGCAAATCTTTCGATCGTAAGCCAAATGGGCAAATATGATTGTCGGTGACCATTCTGTAAAGGATTGCCGTTTTACTCATGTTTCTCCCCTTTTTTCATCTTTGCTAATAGTGTTGGAACGATTGCATAAAACTCGCTAATAGCATCTTTTGCTAACGTTGCAGTGCAGTACTCTCAGCGAGTTGCTTGACAGTATGTGGTGATATGTAGTGATATTTACCATCGCTGTGAATGACGGCCGATGGTTGCGAAGCTTCACAAAAGCCAATTCAAATAAGCTCCATAAGAAACACTTACTTGATAGCATCCCTAAGCCTGTAAATTGCTCACACTTTAACCGCTCAATACGTCAACAGATAGGTAGTTACAATATTCGTACCGACTACACCGCGCACCACCGAATTGGTCGGTATAAGCGCAAAATTACTCTTCTATCCACGTTTAACTCACCTAAAAATAAACACAGAATTAACATTTGCGTTACCATTCAATTACAGATGGTTGAAAGGGAAGAACGACATGGCGTCAGTGCAACATGATGATATACCGCATTTTGATGTACTCATTATTGGTGCAGGGCTTTCGGGTATTGGCACCGCTTGTCATATTAAAAATACATTCCCAAAAAAATCTATCACACTACTAGAACGGCGAGAAACACTGGGTGGAACCTGGGATTTATTCAAATACCCAGGTATTCGCTCAGACTCTGACATGCTTACATTTGGCTACAACTTTCGCCCTTGGAACAAATTACATACGTTGGCCGATGGGCCTGCAATTAAACAATATATTTCTGATACTGCAGATGAATTTGGGGTAACAGAGAAAATTCAATTTGGCGTTAAAACGATAAGTGCTAATTGGGATAATGAAATAAGATGCTGGACGGTTATAGCGCTTCACGATAAATCGGGTGAGAAACGCAAGTACACCTGTGGGTATTACATAAGCTGCACCGGCTACTACAATCAAGATGCGGGATATTTGCCGGTTATTTAAGTACATGCAAGACAAGGAGTTCGAGGTAGCCGTACCTGAAGATCATGATAATTGCGCACTCGATGACGGTATCATGGATTCTTTGCAAGCCGGCTACGTGCAAAGAGGCAAACACCAACTCCCCCGCCAAGGTACTAAATACCCTTGGAAAGTCACTATGCACTACGGAAAAGACAGAAAAATGTTACTAGACGACCCCATCGAGGACGCTGCTTTGAATTTCTTTAAAAAAGAAAACAGTACGTATAAAGCCGCTCCCTTAAACAACATAACAACAAAAGAGGCATCAGCATGACCTTCGTTTTTTTACACGGCTCTGGTTGCACAAGTAACGTGTGGGAACATCAAGTTTCGTTTTTCAACAATAGCTTGGCGCTTAATTTTCCAGGCCACCCTGAAGGGGAAGCATTGCGCGATGTGAAATCTATTGCGAAGTGGGTACTTAACACCGTTGAACAACACGATTTAACAGACGTGGTAGTCGTGGGCCATTCTTTGGGAAGTGCTGTTGCCATGCAAGCTGCTCTGCTTGCTTTAAGCAACTCAACGACATTTGATGCCAATAGACTTAAAGCACTGGTGCTCATTGGGGCTGGCGCGAAATTAAAAGTAATGCCTCAACTGCTTACTTCGCTATCCACGCTTATAGAAGAAGGCGGAGAATTTCCCGATTACCTGCTGGCTTCAAACCAACAACTGCAAGAGCCTTTAAGAACCCAAGTGAATACGGCAATTATTAACAACGGTGTAGCGGTTATGTTGAACGACTTTACTGCTTGTGACCATTTCGACGCTATGCAAGAGATAGGCAGCATTAATTTGCCTGTACAACTCATTGTGGGTGATAAAGACATTATGACCCCCGTTAAGTACTCTGAATACTTACTCGCGCAACTGCCTAATGCCCAATTAGAGATTGTAGAAGCCGGCACCCACATGGTGTTTGCCGAACAATATGAAAAAGTGAATGCATGCATTCAACGTTTTGTTGATAGGTTAATCTAAGCAGTAATACGGTAAAAGCAAAAAAGGCGTTACCCTCACACAGGTAACGCCTTTTTACTTTGTAAATTAAGTGTTTGTTTGCAGCGTTTAGATCTAACTTTGCATCGCCAATTTTTGCTTGCGCTATTATTGAACGCTGTTTATAAGCACTTTTTAATTAAGCGTATCTTCAATATAGCCGTCAACTATTTGTGCTAATACATCTAATGGCACGGCACCATTTTTCAGTACTGCATCATGGAATTCACCTAGAATAAACTTATCACCTAACGCTACTTTCGCCTTTTCACGCAGTTCTATAATTTTCATCATGCCCACTTTATACGCAGTGGCTTGGCCCGGCATAACGATGTAACGTTCAATTTCAGAGGTTACGTCAGATTCGGCCATACCTGTATTCGCTAGCATGTACTCTATGGCTTCTTCACGCGTCCAGCGTTTCGCATGAATACCGGTATCAACCACTAGTCTTACTGCACGGAAGAGCTCGGCTTGCAAACGGCCGATATTGTCAAACGGATCGTCTTGAAACCCGAGTTCCCATGCCAAGCGTTCAGAATAGAGCGCCCACCCTTCGATATAAGCCACAAAAGGCGCAACCGTTCTAAAAATAGGTAAACCTTCTAGCTCCATTGCAATGGCAATTTGGAAGTGGTGACCAGGAATGCCTTCGTGATACGCAAGTGTTCGCATGCTGTAGGTAGGTGTTGCTTTAATGTCGTAAAGATTAGCAAAGAAAACACCAGGACGAGAACCATCGAAAGCAGGCGGTTGATAATATGCACCAGGCGCCGTTTTCTCTTTAAACAGTGGAATGCGTTTCACTTCCATACCCGCTTCTGGGCGTACTAAAAATGCATCGCCTAGGCCCGCATCAATTTCATCTAAAATAGTTTGGTAATCGGCTAGAATTTGCTCCCGTCCTTCATCCGTATCTTCATAATAAAAGCGCTCATCTTCTGCTAGCGTATTTATTGCCGCGGTAAAGCCTTGGCTAACATCAAACCCTTCTTGCGCTAAAATGGCTAAGATCTCAGCTTGAATACGATCAACCTCTGATAAACCCACATTATGAATATAGTCAGCAGAATAATTCGTGGTAGTGAAGAAACGCAGGGCAAGTTTATAAGCCTCATCTCCGCCGTCTAAATGCCATAAACCATCATCTGTACCCGCTTTTTCCTTAAGAGCAGTAAAGTAATCGATAAGCATTTGGTAAGTAGGATAAACCGTATTTTCTATTTCTGTAGCAACGTTGGATAAAAGTCCGTCGTAATCAGCTTTAACAATGGCTTCAGACTCTTCCATGCGGCGCTGAACCGAGGTATACAGAATATTTTCTTTCACTGGCTTATCGATAAAGCCCTGCATTTCATCTATTACCCTTTGAATAACAAAGCGTGGTGGAAGGATATTTTTCTCTTCCCGCAGGTACATACCTTCAAGCATTTGCGTGAAATAGCGCTTACTCTCACTTAAGCGATTAATGTAATACTCAACGCTTTCTACATCAGTAATAGGATGTTGACCATCCATGAAGCTCGGAAAGTTGCTTTGGGCTCCAGACATTTGATTAAACGGGTAACTATGATATTGATATTTTTCGAACCCGCTCAATGTGTTAAGCAAGTAAAGGGCGATGTCTTTGGATAATTGCTGATCTTCATCCAAATTTTCGTATTGCATAAGCACACTTTTAACCTGCATAAGCTCATCAAATGTGGCTTGTGACGAGGCTAAGCTGGCATCATCAAGGTGGGCGTTATGACCTGTAATACCCATGCCATCCAACACACCTATAGACGTTAACGTTTCTGGGCTCTTCAATGCCTGCTTGATAAGGGTTCTGTCTAGAAACACACGAAATGAAAGCGGCTTTTGCGCATTCCATTCATACGTTCCCCACGCAGCTGCACCCAGTATAATTACCAGCACACCTATGCCTAACCATTTAAAAAATGTTTTCATTCTGTCCCTTATTATTTTATTTGTTTTATAGAATATAGACGCTGAAGTTCGCGCTTTGCGAGCTCTACATTTATTCAGCGGCGCAGGAAAGTCAATAAAAAGGCTTTTGAGGTGTGGCTTTACGTTATTAAAATATCAATACACAGTGCGGTGACAACGATAGAGCGCCTCATGTCTAGTCGCTTACATCTAATTTAGTACTGTCACAGGGAAGATTCGATTTAATCTGACGGGCAGGAATAGACAAGGAGCGGACGTTCAGGTATTAATTCATGAGATTCTGCATTTTGCCAATTGCAGCCGTTTAAAAGAAGTTCTCTGGAAGGCAGATGTGAACCTAAGTGGACAGACGAGCGTTAAACCTGCCGAAGATGTTTATGTCATTTGCGGATCTTCATTCCACCTTGATTGAAATAGTGGCAATCGTAGCATTCTGGATAATCAGTTCCTTATTGGTGGACACACTATCCAGTGATCATTTTCAATTATTTTGAATTTTAAGACGAAAAGCACCGTATCTTCTTAAATACGGTGCTTAACAATCACACTTTCGTTGATTTCGAATGCATTACCCGATACAAAATAGGCAAAACGACCAATGTTAGAATGGTCGATGAGATG
>Ga0209404_10001710_pt1 | contig 14410 bp, 6 predicted proteins | sample TroAtlMetagenome_2_FD_187447 | JGI IMG/M metagenome (GOLD analysis project Ga0209404, IMG submission 187447) | Marine eukaryotic phytoplankton communities from Atlantic Ocean - Tropical Atlantic ANT8 Metagenome (SPAdes) (version 2) | ecosystem: Environmental > Aquatic > Marine > Oceanic | place...
CTAGCCCATACCCCTGAAATCAACGAGTGCTTTATAGCAGAACAAGAAAACCCCGAGAGGGCCCGTCAAGAGATAAGAGTCTTGATGGCCAACCGGGGTATATTACCAAAGGATTATTAATTATGGCAGAAAAAAGAAAAGATTATAACACAGCAGCCCTTTTAGGGATACCAATGAGTGACTTAGAAGTGTGTGAGGAGCTAAAAATTAACTCAGCTTATGCACATACTCCTCAAATAGTAGAAGCAGCGGCTAACGCAGTCTTTAATAGTAATGTTAAAGATATGATTAGAGGCGGAATGCCTAAGAAAGACGCTATAAAAGAAGCATCTAAACAAAGGAAAGACGCTATAACTTTAAATAGAAAGTTAATAGCTAGAAATAAACCTACTGATAGTTTAGATTCTGATACTATTTTACCTTAAAAATAAAAAAGCCCCTAAGGAAATTAAAAATCCTTAGGGGCTTTTTTGTTTTAAGTTAAATTGTTTCTCCACTTTTGACCTTGCATATACTTTCTTAGCCTGCTGTTAGGTCCTTCAATAACATTACTGCCTCTTGTAACGTTCATAGTGTCTCTAATACCTTGATAGATCCAATGAGGGTTTCTTTTATCCTTCATTCTTTCTTTAAGTATAATATTTTCAACACCATGAGCTCTTATTTCTGCTGAACTATTAGGTAACAGTCCTTCATTCTCTTGTATTAGTTGTAAGAGATTTAAAAACTCAGCTTTATTAACAGTAAGTCTAGCTCTTCTTTGTCTTGATAAAGGATTAGGATCATCAAAAGCAATATAACCGTTTTCTTTTGCTATATCTAATACTTCTTCAGTTTTATCTTTTAATAGCTTATTTAATTTTTGATTCTGAGGTCTAGCCATTTCAAACTCATTAAAGAGACCGTTAGGATTATTGTATTGCTCTTGAAGCTCGTCAAAGTAACTCGTAATACCAGCAAAGTTTGTCATCTCTCCACGAGCAGTTTTAATTCTTTCTATACCAACGTCAATCCTAGCAGAAGCAGGTAAGTCATTAACTTTCTCTCTTAAATCTTTTAAACCTTTTTGTAGAGGTCTTAAAGTTTGTTTAAAAGCATTTTGACCTTGATCTGCTAAGATATCAAAAGCTATATTATTATAGGCATTATTAAATAACAAGGTAGAACCAGCAGTAGTAATAGCCGCATCATGAATAGCGAAGAGATTTAAAGGCATATCAGTAGATTCTCCTGTAGCTATCTCAGAAGCAATTTGCATTAGAGTAGCGTCTCCCGCTTGAATTAAATCTACAGGAATCGCGTTTCTAAAATTAGTGCCATATACACCTTGAAAGTTTTTATTAGGGTCTCTAGACTTTAATCCCTGAGATATCTGTTCTCGTTCTCTTCTAGCTATTCCTAAAGCAGAAGCACCAGTATCCATTAAACCTTGTATACCACCTAAAACAACTTTTCCTGCTCCATATATTTTTCTTTTATAGCCACCATTAGTAGCAAGAGATAAAGAACTATCTAACATATTCCCTACTTCGTAATCAGGAACAAAGTTATTATAACCTATAGTTAAAGTTTCATTAGGAGTAAAACCTTCTACTGTTGAAGGTAAGTCTAACATACCTGACATTCTTCCTATTGCTCTCATATAGTCCTGATACTTTAAAAGACTACCCATAGTGTTTTTAGCAGATACGTGGTATATACTAGCTATATCTTTTAATAGCTGTTCTTCAGTTAATCCTTCTGCTTCGTACACCTCTCTTAGTGGACCAGCTTCTTCGTAAGCTTTGCTTAACATATCTTGAGCTTCAGTATACATAAATCTAGCGGCTTTACCGTACAAGCCTGCTACAACAATACCTCTAGCGTATATCTTATCTCCGTCTTGTTTTTGTTCTATTCTCTTAAAGAAATTAGAGAAGGCAGTCATACGTGTATTATCGTTTTCTCCAGCAGTAAAAACTTCTTGCAAATCATTTTGTACGTTAGCAAAAACTTTTTGTCTAAGACTAGTAAAGTTCTGCCCATCTAGAGAATCTAATAGGCCTAGCATTTGACCTACTTCTGGATCTCCCATAATTAAAGAGATAATAGCTGCGTTAGATTGTCTAGCATCTTGTTCAAATAAATAATTAAACCTGTAATTAACAGGGGTTTCGCTAACTTTAGCATTGTTTATTGCCTCGAATTCACTTAGTACAGTTAAAGGATATTGCCAACTTCCTTTCCCTGCTTTAAGTACTATGTCCTGAAGTTCAGGAGAAGTATCCGCCCAACTAGTTAACGCCCTATCAGTAATGCCCATCATTCCTTCCCCAGTAGGACCAAAACTATCTTCGGCTGATGTAGCGTCTCCAAACATTTTATTTATTTCTTTAGATAATTTAAGTGCTTTATCTCTAATACCGTTATTCTCGTCTTTATCAACAGCATATTTAATAACGTCTATAGGATTATTTTTTATTCTTCTTAATTGATAGGATTCTATGTTAGCCATATCAAGCATAACGTTTCCTAGAGCATAATAATAGTCTAATATCTGTAATTGAGATTCTCCTTCAACAGTATTTTTTAAAGTCTGAAGTTTCTCGTTAACATCTAAACCAAAGTTTGATCCAGATTGACTGCTATTTAAAGTTCGTTCTGCTAAAGCTATAACACTACTAGCGGATAAATTCTTTTGAGATATAAAAATATTTTTTCTATTACCAAAAGCCAAAGTAGCCCTAACATCACCTTTATCATTAATAAAATTAGTATCAGCAGCATGGCCGAATACACGATTAGTAGCAGGAGATACATAGTATAACATAAATCTATTAAGACCATCTTTTAATCTAGGTAAAATTTTTTCTTCTATATTAGTACCGATTCTATCAAACTTATCTCTGATTTCTTTAGCCGCTGCCTTAGGTCCTCTAGCTCTAGAATACTTATTAAAAGCGGTTTTATCTACTTCACCTAAAACTTTAGCTAAGGGGTGAGTAAAATAACCTACAGAACTTCTAGTTTTAATAAGCCCTGTTTCCTCTTTTAATACTTCGTTACGAAAGTAATTAAGGGCATTAAAAGAAACGGGATTAACTCCCATTGCAGTGTGGTTTCTATCATGTAAAAACTTTTCACTAAGTTTACCTTTACCTTTAAAGAATCTTCCAGACTTACTAATCATTTTTTGCAAAGCAGAATTAATTAAAGAATGTTCTTTAGGAGGAGTTAACTGAGCTTTAGCTACTGGAGCTACATTAGTAGTTCTCATGTCGGGAAAGAATATTTTATTCATAGAATCTAATACGCTTTCTTTCCTAGGACTACGAGGACCCGCACCTTCTCTTTCTTGAGTATTGCTTATTTCTTTACCTAGTTTGCTTTTATCTATTTGATATAAAGGATTAGCATTAGTATTTAAAGGTATTAATCTTCCTTGTTGGTCTCTTCCCCAGGCAATCATCCCTTCATCTGTCATGTGTCTAAGAAGAGCAGCGGCACCTACTAACTCACTAGAATCCGTAACATTAAGGTTATCAGGATTCTCTACAGGATTTAGCATTTGTCTCATTTGATTAGTAATATCATATAGCATAAATCTTAATACAGGTTCGTTATGAAGTTCACTTCTTAATCCTTCATCTAACTTTGTTAGGTTCTTAGACATATTAGCAGTAATGTTTTCATCGGTAGAAGTTTGAACCTCTTCTATATCACTTAGAGGGTCTTGCTCTGCAAACAATTCATCTCTGTTAATTGATTCGGATAGAGCTTGTTTTATTAATTGATGGTTAGCAATTTGACTATAAATCCTAGTCATAGCTAAGGTTAAAGCACCTCCTATTCCCCAACTATTATCTCCGACTTTAAAATTTTCTTTAGCTTTATCTCTAAATGTAGGACTATTAATGTCTCCTGATGGTTCTGAAAAAACAGAAGAAGGATCTCCTTCAGGGCTATTAAATATAGTATTAAAACGATCTTCAAGTCCAGCTATAATACCTATTTCACTAGCACTATCTTTTGAAAAATCTCTGGCGATAGGTGCAGATTCCCCTACAGACAAGTATGCTTCATTTAATTTAGACCTGATAATATTCGCTCGTTCTACGTCTCCTGTTATGCCATCTGACTTTCTAAACGTAGTCATTGCTCTAGTAGGGTCTTGCTGGTCTATTGGCCTAACAATTTGTGATTGTTGTCCCGCTAAGGCTCTCTGTTCTAATTGATCTATAGTAGGTAAATCTGGTATTCCTCTAGGGCTAGCAAGAGCAGCGATTTCAGGATCAGTCATATCTCCTTCTTGTGTCCCTGGAACTAATCCTTCTACAGGGTAAGGGGTAGCGGACTCTAGATTCATTCTTTCTAAATAACTTGGGGAACGTCCTACTACAGGCTCTCCTGTTTGACCAGTAGGTAGTCTAAATTTTAAAAGATTCTCGTTTAATTCTTCTACAGCGTTAGAACCAGGGGCCATAGGAGGAATAGGTATACCTCCTAGTTCTTTTCTTAGTGCGTTCGATTCAATATTAGTTGATTTTCTTATTACCATTACTTACTCCTTACCTAATAATTCAGCTAATTTTTCTCTAGCGGGGCCTATTCCTCCCACGAAAGGAGTTAATTTAGCAACTCTTTCGGGCACATCCTCTGTACCTTTTCTTATTTGATCGTTAATTAAATTTAAAGCGGGAGATTGACTTACAGTCGCATCATAAAAGCTTTCAAATATATTCATACGAGCAGCATTCTTATCATAATCGCCTATAGCTTCTATTAACATACTAGGTGTTCCCATCCAACCAGTATAAGAAGCCGCTCTCCAATAGGTTGTTCTCAACCAATAAGGTTCTTCCTCATCATCTTCTAACCAAGGAGCCTTTTCCCCGTAGGTAATGTAGTCTTTCATCATTTGAGAAAACATAGCCATGCCATATGCACCTAAGATTATAGCGAATACACTATAGTTCATACCAGGCTCGCCTCTTTTAACATACATTTGCCAAGCTTGAGGGACAACATTAGCAGTAAAGTGAGCTATAAATCTTTTAAACTGAGTAAATAATCTTAAGTTAGGATCTTCAATTATCCTTGGAGAAGAACCGGGTTCTGGTCTAACAGAGAATTCATCTGTAAAATTAGTTACACCATTAACATACTGATCATAAAGTTTTCTTGCATTAACTGGACCTAAAACCTGGTCTATAGTATCTTGATCTAATATAAAACTTTCATTCATCTTGATATCTCTTTTATCAAGATCTTCTACTATATTAATTAACATATCTGCATCTACTCTATAGTAGTTAAGCCGATCTCGAGCATATCTTCCTGCTTCAGTAGTATAACCTAAGTCTTTATCTTGTTTTAATATAGTAACCATCTTAATCATAGTACCCCATGCAGCAGCTGCTCGAGCACCTCTCATAGACATAGTTTGATTTTCTACTAAATTTAATTTATAGAATACAGTAGTAAGGGTAGAATAAAACTTAGAACTAGTATTAGCACCTTCTAAATAAGCAATATCGCTTTTAGGGCCTACAATACCTGTAGCAACTAACCTAGAGATTCTCAGGTCTTCATCTCTTCTTTTAGGAGTAGCGGAGCCTATAGGTTTATTTAACACTTTTTTAGTTGCAAGATTAGTGCCTGCATTAATATCTTTATTTAATCCCTTAAAGAAAATTGCTGATGAATCTTTTATATAAGCATACATTTGCTTACTATCTAAACCTATTAAACCATTAACGTATTCTACCATGTTAGCAAAAAAGTTTAAATCCATATAGGTTAGAGTAGAAGCGAAGAGAAGATTCTCTTGTACCCATTTAAATCTTTTATTAGTAATAGGTCTATACTTTCCCTTCATCATATCTAATAGATCTAAGGTCATAGCAGCTAGTTCTGCTTTTTCTTCTTTATTAATTTCCCCCGCTCTTTCTGCATCATCAAGGATTTGAGAGATAACTTCCCCTCTTCTTCCAAACTTAGAGGATAAGGCTATATCTTTAGCTATACTATCAGCATATCTTATAGCGTTATCAAACATATTCATAGAGATATAGGGAGAAAAGCTAGAGTTATTTATATCAAACACTCCTGCATCTTCTAGCCTACCTCTGTCTGCATCAGATAAGTAACCGCTCTCTATACCAGAAAATATTCTATCAAGAGTCTCATCATCAAAAGTAGTTCTCCCCTGATTACTTGCTAGAGGATCTTCTTCTACATAACCCTCAGAATTTTTTAAGAGTTCTCTAAATCTCTCATCTACTTTACTGGGGTCAATCATATTAGGTCTTAAGAATATATTACCACTAGTCAGGTCTTCCTGAGAGACTTTAATATCTTCTTCTAATCTTCTTTCACTTATAGTCTGCCAAATGTTAGTTCCCATCTCAGCTAACTTAGCCTTTAACTCTATTACCTCTTCTCTAATAGCAGGGTTTAAAGCATTTTCAGGAGTATTAAGTAATTGATATACATCTTCTATTCTATTAACCCTAAGCTTTTGCATTATCTCTTGTTTTCCAGGGATATCATAAAAGAAATTAGCAGTTAATTTTCTTTGATCTGCGGGCGCAGACACACCAGTATATAATCTAACACCGTTTATTAAAGCTGCTAGGTCCGCTACGTGTTTGTTAAACGTGCCGTCAGGATTAAATATTTTTTCGTTAGCAAAACCTCTGTAAGCTTGTACGGCCCTTACGGGGTTTTTAATCAGACTAATTAAATCACTATAACGTGTTTTCTTCGGGGCAAAACTAGCTATTCTTCCTAGACCTGTAGGCGCTCTCTTTTTAGTCTTGTCTTTATAGTGCTGTGCAACCTCTACATCAGACATTTTTAAAGCTCTACCTTGTTCGTCTTTTTTATTCCAACGTTCTCTCATAAATTCTTCTAGTTTAGAATCTCTAGTTCTTTGTTCTGGGTCTTCGCTTGTTATGTTATAAAAAGCTTTATTAAGTCTTATATGTTCTTTATAAATTCCTGGAGTAGCAAAGGTACCACCTACAATAGCACCGATAGTTCCAGACTCTAATGCATTATAAAGAAGATTTTGATAGTCCATTTCTTTAGAGGTAGTACCCGCTATTCCTACGTCTTGTATTACTTCTTGCAACGCTTCTGTTGCGCCCTCTGTTCCTGCTCTTCTAGAAAGAGTAGAAACTAAATCACCAAAGGTTCTTTTAGCAAGTAGTTGGTCTATCGCAGCACGTTTAAGAGAGATTCCTGCTTCGTCTAAAATCTCTAAGGTAGTTCTATTAAGAATTTCCTGGAGTTCTGTATCACTAAGCTCTCCTTTATATTTCTTTTGGATAGCTTCTGATACAAGGTCTCTTCCTTCTTTAGTAAATAAGTTTACACCAGAAGGTAACGCAACATCAGCACCTAATTTATCTATAATAGCTATAGGTAAAGCAATTCCTGCAGCTACAAGAGGATCTTTTTCTCCTTCGGGCTGCCCTTGATAAACAGAAGATACAGCCATAACAAATGCAGCACCAGTACCACCTATAAGTGCTCCGGGTGCGCCTCCTACTAACGCTCCTGTCTTAGATGCACCCCATATAATACCAAGTTGAGGGCCATATTGTATTATAGTGTTAGCAACAAATCTAGTTGCATCTAAAGGGTTACGAACAGACCACATATCGGTAGTAAAACCTGCTCCCATCAAATCATTTTCGGTATCTGTAACCCATTCATCTCCCATTTCTTGAAGAGCTTCAGAGTTAATTAAATCTCCTGTCCAAGCAGTAAAACCCGCTGCAGTATTTTCTAACATATAAAGACTTTTTTCGCCTGAGTTCCACATCTCTCCCCAAAATCCTGGGTCTCCTTTAAATTGATTAGCTTGTTTTCTTACAAATAAAGCTCCTGGAGGTTCATTTATAGCAACAGTTAACGCTTCTTTAGTTCTTAATAACTCGTCCTTTAGGATAGCAAGCTTAGTAGGGTCTTTTTCTTTTTCCACTCTTCTATTTAAACTATTAATTGATGATTGATATAGTTTAACAGAGAGTCCACTACCTTTTAACACATCTTCGGGCGCACCGAATATATCTCTTTGTACTGCAGGGCCCATAACTTGCTGGACAATTACTCTAGCTTTATCTCCAGGAGAAACTGAATTCCCTATATTATTAACACTATCTGCTAGAGAACCAAAGGTCCTTAACATCTCATGTTGAGAGCTCATCCATCTGTTTGCACTAACTACTCTTTCACTGTGTAAGTAATCAGATAACTTTACTCCTTGAGGGTTCACAAGATCAGATAAACGTCTTCCAAATTTATCTCTCTTTCCTCCATCCACTGTTTTATTAAAATTTAATTTTTTAATAATATTATTAATTTCTCTTCTTTGAACATCTCCTGCTACCTGGCCTAGCTTATAACCTTCTTTCCCCATACGGCTTACTTCGGCTGCGTCATATCCTAGAAGTCTAATGCTACTCCTATCTCCTCTAAGAAAACTAGGTAAGTAATAACTTTCTTTTGTATCTTTATGAATTAAAGTGTCTCCATCATAGAGATACATATCTTGATCGTCTATTTTAACAGTGTCTTTACTAATTGGTGCTAAATTATCGTTATTAGTAATAGTAGAGACAGGTGCTAATGCGTCAGCAAAAGGATTAGGATTAAGTGCATCACTTACTGCTGTTTGCTCTGCCATATTAGTTCTCCTGGTTTTCTTTATTATAATTATCCATTCTTATTCTATTAAGATACAGTAAAGCAATATAAGGATTTAAATTATTCATGGCACTATTAATTTTATTTTTACTTTCCGCTTCTAAGTCTTTATAAGTAGGGCTGTTGAGGATAAAGTTTTTAATTTTATTAAAAGTTTCTTTAATTTTAACCTTTGGATTAATATCGCTAGGAATTATAATAGGCTCTTTACTTACTCCTCCAGGACCTACTTCGCTAGCTAATTCAGCATCAGTAGCAGAAATAACTTCGCTAATATTAGGTATATCTTCCCTTAGTTTACTAACTTGTTCTTCAACGAGAGAACCTTTACCAGAAGAATCAGAATTTTTAAATACTAATTTAGGTATTTGTGGTCTTTGTCCTCCTTCGTACATAGTCCACTCTAGAAAACCAGTTAAAGTCATATCCTTAGGTATTAAGTCGCTTGCAGCGGCAGTAAGTACTGCCTTACCTAATACTTCTCCAATATACTCTCGGCTCTGTCCATACTTATCTGCAAAAGCAGACATAGTAGACTGGTAAACGGACTGATCCATCTCTACACCACCGTTATTAAAGGCAGTTTTTAATGTCTCTTTGTTTGTATCACTTAAATCGTTATACCAATCACCTGCCGCACCTTTAAGATTTTCTAATGTGTCTGTACTTGTAGTAACAAAAGATCCTCCGGGTCCTATATTAGCTTCAGCTACCTGTCCATTGATCATATAGTAAAACATATTAGGATCATTGTAAGAAGGAAAAGCTTTTATTTCCGTTCCACCTGTTTTTAATCTAATAGATTGTTTAGTTTTAGTAATGTCAGCGTATTGAGCAATATCAGATACCCCTACATAACCTCCTCCTTCTTTAGCAGTCCAAGCTTCTTTTAATAGTCTATCTACCTCAGCAAAATTCTTTTCGCCTATTGCTTTATTGATTGCATTTCTGTATTCATCATTAAAAATTTCTTCTACTTTTCTAAAATCAGTAACAGCATTACTAAAAGCTGTGCTTTGGGTTTTAAGAGTAGTAGCTTCTAAGGTTTTCCTATTATCTACATCTTCAAGCACTTGCATTCCTGCCCAACGAAGAGAACCATTATGGCTACCCCCTGTCATACGGCCCCCTACGTAATACAATAACGCTCTCATAGCATCTTGTTTAGTAAAACCGAATAAGTCTAAAAAGTTAGTAAACAATCCAGTCATATCAAAGCTACCGGATTTTTGTTGTTTATTGTTATTACTTCCTCCTGCTCCTAGGGGAGGAGGAGTACCTCTCTCTGATTCAAAGGGTTCAAAACTAGTATTTACTATAGCTTTCCCTTCTTCATCTAATTTTGCGGTATTGCCTAAAGCATCTGAAGCTTCAATTATACCATTATTAACTGTAAGATCTATTGATGGGATATTATAAGGCTGCACCTTAGGTTGAAATTGATCTAAAAGAAAATCAGGTCCAGCCGCGTTATCGTAATCGCCTAACCTACCATCTTTACTTTCCTCTACTAATTGTTTAATTTGACTATCATTTAAAGCAGGGAGACCTGAACTAATTCTTTTATCGTTTATTTGAGTTACTAACTTATTAACATTTGCTAGGTTAGTAGAAATTCTTCTATCCATCTCTGCTTTAGAAGAATTCTCTATAGCAGAGTCCATGTCCGCAAGTTCTCTTAAAGTGTTAAGTTCATTTGCTTCAGAGTCAGATATAGAAACCTGAGCAGAAAATTTTTCTTCTGCTTCTTGTAAGTTTTTTAAATTTTTATCTTTGTTTAAATGAGTTTGCAGTCTATAATAAGCGTTATTAGGTAAATTCATATCAGGACCTGCAATAACTCCTCCGGCAGCGGGGGAAATAGGTTCTCCGCTTTCAGCATCAAACCATATCCCTCTTTCCTTTACATACTTTCTATTAGTTACAGGATCTAACCATTCATCTGTGCTAGTAACGGGACTAGAATCTTTAGAGACAACGTCATTACCAAATAAATATTCTTCAAAGTTTTCTATCTTAGGAAATTTAAATCTAGATTGTTCGCTTTTAACTTCCATTTCAGGCACAACCCAATCTTTTTTATCATATAGATTAGACTGCATTGGAGGTACACTAGGTCCAAATCTTTTAGCAGTAAATTCTTTTCCTCCAGACATTCCCTTGACATCTTGCAGAGCCCAAGGGGTCCCGCTATACTGCCTTTCAAAATCTTGTCCGCTTTCATAACCAGTTCTTGCGGTAGTGCCCTGAGTTACGTAAGGGTTAGAGGGTAAAGTGGCATTTATATTAGGATTATTCCTTAAAGAATCTTCTAGAGCTTTTGATATAGCATCTTCTAGACTAGCCCCTGCTGTTCCAGTATTGTAGCCGGCTATAGGCATTACGTTATTATCTTGCATAGCTCTTCCTGCTGTAATCATTTGATTAATCATTGGTTTAAAAGATGGATGTTGGGCAGCTTCCATTGGTATTACTGCTTCTCCCGGAGTTAGCATAGCAGGCACAGTATCTGTTCCTCTAGCATAATATTGAATAGGTGGCACTTCTCCTCCTCTATTAAAGCCTACCCTAACTCCTTCAACAGTCATATATTCAGGTAGATTAACTTTTTCTTGTTTCGTTACTCGTTCGTAAACGTCTTTAAAAGTTTTTATCTGTTCTTCTTTAGGCCATGTCTCCCAGTCAGGTTGTTGTAGATTAATTACATTTTTTATTAAAGCAAAGAAAGCACCAAAAGAAACTTCGTTTTCTTTTGTTCCAACAGGTATTTCAGTTTCATCTCTAAGTCCTGCAAAGGCCTCAGCCATAAAATCTTTTGTAGGGATAGTGTTAGTGTCTCCTTCTTTAATAGAAGTAGCTTGTATTGTTGATTCTACATTTGATTCTTTTGTTTCTTCTGCTTTAGGGAGAATAGCTTTATTAAATTTTACAATATAATCTCTAGTTTCTTTAGGTATAGTTTTAATTTTTCCTACTTTAAACTTTTCCATATTACCAGGGCCCCAGTTATAAGCCTGAAGTATTTCATTTGGAGTCCAATCAGGAAAGTATTCTTGCATACCTATTAAAAACTCCCTAGATTTTTCTCTCATTCCTTCTTCGGTAATTGTTTCAGGATCAAATCCTTCTACACCAAAACCAGGATCTTTTGCACTTGTTTTTGTCCACTGGTAAGCACCTAAGGCTCCTTTAGGGCTCTTAGTTAAATTACCTTTTTCGTCAAAGTGTTTTCCTCCTGATTCTATCATGGCTACTGCATCTAATGCTCTATCATTAACCCAACTAGTATCTACTGCCATTGTAAACTCCTATCCAAGTAATCCATTTCATTAGGAGATATCTCATAATCTATACTTTCCATAATAAATCCTTATTAAGCTAATCCATTCTCTTGAGCAAGAATATAATTCTTTAATTTCTCTCCTGTAATTTTTTCAGATTTTAACATCATATCAGCATTATGGGATTTTTTAGCAGCTAAGTTTTTATTATATTTTTCTGTTGGGGCTTCAGACAAACCTTTTTCAGAAGGTTTTCTATTCCAATTATTCATCCAAAAACCTCTAAATTTATCCCAAGGAGAAGGTATTTTTACAGGTTGTAAGTTAGGAGCTATTGTTTGTCCATAGTATTTTTGTCCAATAGGTTGAACATTATTATCCCCAATTGCATACTTCTGAGGATCTATCCCCGCTACTTTGTGGGTTCCTTTATTAAACTCAAAAGACAAAGGACTACTAGTAGTACCATCTTCATTAGTAAAAGGGACCTCTTCTGTTGTACCAGGGCTAAGTTTAAATTGAGAAGAATTAAAATCACTTGGTGCTAAAAAGTTATTAGAAGTATCTATCATTCCTGGAGCATGGTAAGGGTTATTAGAATGTCCTTCTAGCGTAGACGAGGGCATAAAAGTTTGAGGACTTCCAGCGCCCATACCCTCCATTCCAGACTGATCTCTTCCTTCTACCTCATCCATCTTTTGTTTTCTCATAGCCATAGCCGCGTATCTATCTCTAATACTCTTAATTCCTATAGGATCATTAGTCGATTGAATTTCGGTTTGACCTGTAATAGGATCATCCGACTTCATTCCTACGTTAGGGGATTGCCCCATAGTAAGTAGAGGATCGTTTTCTTTTAATCCTTCTCTTATTTGTGGTTCTCTCATACCCATTGGCGCCGCTTCTCCTCTGAACTGTGGTGCCGCATAAGCTATTCCTCCTTCAACTGGTGGTAAAACGGGATTAGCTCCAATTTCAAATCCCTGAATAGGGGGCACTGAAGGAGTCCCTTTGTTAACAAATAAAAGCTCTGTAAGATATTCTACCCCTTTATTTATCACCGGAGCTTCACTTGCTCCTCCGGTCATATAAGCAGTAGCTGCTCTAACAGCCATTTTATTTGCTTGTTGTCCTTGATCTACAGGAACAGGAGAATCTGCTTGTTGCATATAGTATTGCATTGTACCAGGAGATTTAGCACGATTAAAAAAATCTTTAAATTGTTTTGTATCTTCGTTAGATTGACCTATTACTTTAGTTTGTAACATTACTTACCTCCTGTAGGCTGCTGAGTAGCACCACTGCCTACTCCGTATAATTCAGTTTGTCTTCTTAACGCTTCATAGGCGCTATCAGCTGTCTTACCAGCATAATCTTCTCGGGTCCTACCTATATCCGCCATGTCCCTGAAAGGCTGTAAGGCCGTACCATAAGCTGTCCCCGCACCACTAATAATATTTCCTGCCGCATCCATCTTAGCTGCCCTGTTAGCCGCTTGTACATCCGCGTCTATCTTAGCAAACTCAGCCGCGTTTATAGCTGACCTCTGAGCATCAGTAACAGCGGTCCTTCCGCTTCCTACCTGGGAAGCACCGGCCCCTGTAATAGCACCTCTCTTAGCTGCCTCTTGATTTTGTCTCATGGCAGCAGCATTCTGTAAACCAGTAGGATCTATATCTCTTGCACCACCAAGAATATTAGAATACTCATCCAATCCCTGAAGACCTGCCCCGGCAGCTCCGGCTAGATTTCCTATAGCATTAGTCATACCTCCGAGGGCACTTTCAGTTTCTTGTGCCATACCAGTATAAGGATCTAATTTACCTGCTTTATAGGCATCTTCTCGGACTTGCATAGCATCTTCTATGTATGGTCTCATCCACTCTGGGAGTTTTTCTACTGTCTCAGGAGAGCCTCCTCCAAACCAGTTCATGTGCTCTTTCACATTGGTTATACGTCGTCTTATATTAAACATTATTTATTCTCCTTAAGGAACATAGACATTACTGTATAGGATTTCTTATAAGTCTCTCCTTGTTTACCTTCTAACTTTTTTAGGGACCTCTCCCAACCGGGCCTGCCATACATTTCTATTCTAACAGCCCCTATTTCTCTAGCAAAATCTTCTATCACGTGGTGGGCATCTTTATAATTTATCCAAGAAGAATCATTCATAGAAGATGTAGCCACAATATGTAAAGAAGTATGCTGGGAATATTTATTAACTTTAGTTATTGTCACATTTACAGGGAGATCCTTCTCCCCTTCCAAGACCATCCAGCACTGTGCATAAGCAGGATTCATCAACCAATGGAATATATCAAAGGTACTGGTCTCTCCTTCGGAATGTTTTATTCCTTTGGAGATAAATGTATCGATAATATTCCAATGCTTTAGGATATCTTGGGGCGTTAACATTACAACTTTCATCTTCT
>Ga0209404_10001711_pt1 | contig 14405 bp, 12 predicted proteins | sample TroAtlMetagenome_2_FD_187447 | JGI IMG/M metagenome (GOLD analysis project Ga0209404, IMG submission 187447) | Marine eukaryotic phytoplankton communities from Atlantic Ocean - Tropical Atlantic ANT8 Metagenome (SPAdes) (version 2) | ecosystem: Environmental > Aquatic > Marine > Oceanic...
CGGCTCCGCGCCGTCGCCGAAGGCCCAGTCCGGCCCCGCCAGGATCTCCACCCGATCATCGACCGCCATGGTCGCCACGCAGGCGTCCCAGGCCCGCGTCGCTTCGCCGGAACCGCCTCCGAGCGTGAATTCTAAAGTGCTGTTCGGCTGCAGCGCGCCAATTCTTTCACCGCGGCACCACCAGGTGCCCTGCTTCTCGGCGAGCCAGGCCGTCCACCGCACGCTGCACTCGGCGCCCGGCGGTGGCTTCGGGCCTCCTTGGGGTGGTGTTAGGCGCCGCACGCAGCACGCGCCCTTGCCGTTCGAGAGGTCTTCCCAGCCTTGCGGTGCGGCCCTTAGCGCCGCGATGCGATTTGTGGAAGTGTGGTGGACCCAGGCATTAGCTTGCGCGGCGCAGAAGAGCGCTGCTGCTGCTGCTCTTGCTCTCATAGCTCACACAGCTGCAAAATCGTACCGGATTCGCTGCAGTTCTTGCAAGTGTGGTCGCGTAGAACCAGTGCACGTATTCTGTGATCTCTATCGGTCAGTTGCGCGCGATTCTATTCTACTGCGCCATTCAGCCTGCTTTCAGCTGCACTAATTGCACCGCGCGGAGCGGCGACCTGATGGCTCTACTCGTCGAGAGGGGCGCCATGAGTCGTCTAAAGAGCCCAGAGAGATCATGGGCTAGACAAGAGACACTAGGACACTCGACGATTTTGCGCTTCAGCGAGATTGGCTTGCGACGCCTACGACGCTCTCTCGGGACAGCTGAGGCAACGCTAGTCGACTAGAGGAGCTGCCACCATGCAGGTTGGGTGCGGTGTCATCATTCATACGCGCGGCGACGGGAGAGGCCATTATGGCGAGCCGGCTCATTTGCCGCAATTTTGGCGCGCCGTGGCCCTGCGGTGGTCGCGGAGGGGACCGCACTGGCTGCCTGGCACCCAAAACTGACTACGGGTCGCTGGCACGCCGGCGCCGCGGCTCGTTGCGCCCCTGGCGGCCGCCGAGACGCCGCCGCGGCTCGAGAGGAGAGAGATAAAACTGCTGGACGCCGCCGCCGCAGCACACACACAGCAGAGACACTCACCGCTTTTATCCACCACACAGATCTTCGTCAAGACCCTCACGGGCAAGACGATCACGCTCGACGTCGAGCCGTCCGACACGATCGACAACGTGAAACAGAAGATCCAGGACAAGGAGGGCATCCCGCCCGACCAGCAGCGCTTGATTTTCGCGGGCAAGCAGCTCGAGGACGGCCGCACGCTCAGCGACTACAACATCCAGAAGGAGTCGACGCTCCACCTCGTCTTGCGGTTACGCGGCGGCGGCAAGAAGCGCAAGAAGAAGACGTACACGAAGCCCAAGAAGACGCCCCACGTCCACAAGAAGGACAAGCTCCGCGTGCTCCGCTTCTACAAGATCGAGGACGACGGCAAGGTGACGCGCCTGCGCAAGTACTCGCCCGTCGCGGGGACCGCCGGCTGCTTCATGGCGCAGCACTTCGACCGGTACTACTGCGGCAAGACGGGCCACACGTACTTCTACAACAAGGAGAAGGAGTCGTCCTAGGCTTGTTCGCTTAAAGTAGTGTTTCTTAGTCTTGCTTGCTGCGGCGCCTTTGTGAAGACGTCGCCTCTGCTCGATGGCGTGGAGGTTGCGCTATATCTCCGCGTCGGCGCGGAACTTGGCTAGCGGCATAAAGGCACTAGCGGCAACCGGCGCGAGCGTGCTTTGCCTGCTGACTAGCCCGTCAAAGCTCGCTCGTTTGCAACCAAAACGCCATCTGGACACACGTCGCTCGCCAGCCTTGCAGCGTCGGCTCAATTTGCGCACGCAGTTGCCAGCACAAATACAAAGCGAGATGCGGCTGTGTTTAGTTTTGCTAGCCGCCGCGGCCGCGGCCAAGCGCCAGCAACCACCTCCTCCCATAACAGACGACCGCCAGCTCTTCCGCGAGGCCCTCCAGGAGCGAGATTTCAAAACCGCCCTAAAAACAGCACCAGCGGCGTACGCCACCTGGTGGCGGCAACTTTTGAAGGATGACCCGTACCACGTCTTTATTGAAACATTACTGATTGCCTTCCTGCTGTATTTACTGTACGGCACGCGCCGCGCCAAAAACTCCCAAAAAAAGGAGCAAGCATTGACCGACAGAGAAATCGACGATCTGGTAAAAGACTGGGCCCCCGCGCCGCTCGTAGGAACGGCGACTGCGCCGCCGCCGGCCATGCGCGTCGTGACGCCCGCCTCACAACCGGGCCGCGTGCACGTGCGCAAGGACACGAACACCGCGAAGTGGAGTGCTGGAGGAGACCCCCTCGCACCTGTAAAGAAAGGTGCCCTGAACTGCGGCGCCTTCGACTTCCTGGCCATGGGGTCCTCTGTCAAAGTGCGCGAGGCCGCCCAGGCGGCGCTAACGAAGTACGGCTGCGGGTCGTGCGGGCCTAGAGGTTTTTATGGATCAATAGACGTCCACGAGCAGCTGGAAGCGCGCGTCGCGTCGTTCTCGAACACGAAGCAGGCCATCGCGTTTTCCGATGCCGCTTCTTGTTGCACGTCGACCGTCGCCGCCTTCGCCAAACGAGGCGACTTACTAGTGGTCGATGACGGGATCTCGGAACCTTTAAGGACGGGCTGCGTGTTATCTAGAGCGCGAGTCGTCGCCTACAAGCACAACGACGCCCAAGATTTGAAGAGAGTGATGGAGGGGATTAGAAAAACTGATAGGAGGAAGGGCCGCGCGCCGACGGCGCAGCGGCGGTTCGTGGTCTGCGAGGCCGTCTCGCGCGACCACGGCGGCGACGTCGCGCCGCTCAAGGAGATTTTGGCACTGAAGGACGAGTTCGGCTACCGTTTGATTCTGGACGAGTCGCTCTCCTGGGGCGTCTTGGGCGCGACGGGCCGGGGCCTCAAGGAGGCTTGTGGCATCGAGGATCCTACTTCCGTTGAGATCACGTGCGTGGACCTCGCGCCGGCTTTAGGTTCGAACGGAGGCTTGTGTATTGGCACGGACGAAGTGGTAGCCCACCAGCGGTTGAGTGGAGCGGGCTACTGCTTCTCGGCGGCGGCGCCGCCCTTCTATTCGGCCGCCGCTTTGGCGGCGCTGGACATCTTAGATTCTAGTGAGGGGCAAAAACGACTCTCAAAACTGCGTAGCAACGCGTCTTTACTGAGAAAGGAGCTGGCCAAGGCCTTCGACGGCGACGCTTTGTTGAGTGTCGTCGGTACAAATATAGAGGTCGACCTGGAGGATGATCTGGACGTGCCCTTCGTGTTGCTGGAAGGTGCGTCATCAAAGACCCTCGACGCCATCATCGACGCGGCCTACGCCAGTGGCTACGCCGTGTCCCTCGCGACGCCGCCGGCCGACGACGCGGCGCCGGCGCTGCCCCCGCTCAAAAAGAAGCCGCTCGCGCTGCGCGTCACGACGACGGCCGACCACGGCGCGGCGGACGTGAGGGGGCTCGTGGCGGCGCTGGCGAAGGCGTCGGCGAAGGCGAACGCTTAACTTTCTATTATTTTCGTTACTCTTGGGGTCTTCTTGAGGGGAGGGGGGAGTGATACTAGTCAGAATCATTGTCAGAAGAATCGTAGCGACGTGGCCTCCCGTCGGCGGAGATTTTCTTGGGGTATTCCTTGGGGTCTTTGTAGATGACGCCGTCACAGCCGGGGAGCAAGATCGGCATCTTCTCGTTGTCCCACGGGAGAAGGGGGTCGTCGACCAATCTGAGCTGGTCCTCGTCGACGTGGGCCTCTCGGAGGCGCGGGCAGCAGCTCCGCTTCAGAGCTCGGACGACGTGGACCCGGAATGCCGATCCTTCGATGGAGCGCAGCACCTCGACATTTCCCGCGTGCCGTAGGAGCCTCTTGATGCTGTCGCAATCACTGAGAAAGTTTCCGCTGCCATCGCGATACAACACCCCCCCTCCCGTCGTGCCCAGATCAAGAAATCGCACGCTCGGCACCAGTTTGAGGGCCTTGGCCAAGTCCGAGCTGGTCGGGCCGTAGGCCATCGAGAGGTATTGGAGGCGAGGGGCGTGCTTCAGAATGGGCTTCCACTCAGTATTGTCCACGTCGTCGTCGACAATAATGGCCGCAATGCCCTGTTGTGGCGGCAGATTCACCGCCTGATTGGGCCGCGAAACGCCGCTTGACAGACGAAATAAATCGTCCGGAGCCGAGTAGAGGTCTTGGACCGTACATTCCGAAAAGTAGACCACCGTGATTTGTGCGCGCACTTCCGTCAGGTACGAGAGAATGACCGCGGGGCGCGCGATGCTTGGTAGCTTCAGCATGGTCAGCGGCCGGTCAAGAAGCGGGCGCACGTGGACGCGTGCCCAGTCGCGCAGCGCATCCGCCAGGCCCTCCTCGAAAACGAGGATGTGCTCGTCCGAGTCATAATCGTCGGGGTCCGACGGGTAGCTATAATCGTCATCGGAGTAGTTCTCTAGCGTAGGTAGCTCGCGCAGCGCCGCTCCGGGCTCCCGCATGTCCACGCAGTGACAATGCACACAATCTTCACGCACGCAGCCGACGCCGCGGCACGGGGTCATTCCCCATTTAGGCGCCCGCAGCGCGGTGCGCCAGCCCTTGTCCACGTGTGACACGGCCACTCGCTCCACACAAATCAGGAACGGGCTCACAAGACGCCCTAGCGTGTCTCGCGGCAGCTGTGCCGTCAAATCGGCAGCGCTGGGTCTGCTGGTCGCCATTCCTCGGGAATTTTGGCTGTTCGATGCGCGTTACGTGTGTAGGCGTCGAATATGGCTGCCCCGTGGCCGCGCAGGCGGCGAACAGCGCGATAACAGCGTAAAAAGGCCGTGGTTGGGAACTATTTTTGCTCAAAAATCGTTCTGGGCAGGGGACTTCCCCCGAACGGCTCCCACAAGCGTCCGCCGAACCACCAGTAGATACACAACAGCTTATACGACGGCGACGCCGAATCACAGATCCTCGCAATCGCCCAGCACCTCCCCCGCCCGCAAATCCCACAAGCCAAGGTACTGGTCCGCGTGCGCATCGAGATACAACCGCGCAGGATCACGCGCGCAGTAGGGCCGCTTCAACAGATTCGTCCGGTGCCCGTTCGCCAGGACGTATGAAGTGTCGAAGTCGTCTGCTTTCACGTACGTCGACGTTAGCAAGTAAGCAGCGCCGGACGCATGCAAGTGTCTGAGGACGGCCCTCCCGTCCTGAACGGGCAGGTGGAACAGCAAATGTCGGCACAAGATCAGCGTCCTGCGCCCCCGGACCAGGTTTCGTAACGCATCAACTGATGATTCATCAGCGACGTCCAGCGCCATGAAAGTGAGAGAGGGATGCTTCTTCACATTGCTATCTATCACACTCGAAACGACGTCAATACCGACATACTCAGTACCCTGCAGATCCACGTTCGACATCCACGTCATGTCCCCACAAGGGGCATCAATCAACAATTCGATGCCAAACTCCCTTATGAGCTGCTCTATGGTCGTGATGGCGTTCTTCGCCGCGTCCAGGGTGGATCCGGGACCACTAGCAGGCACGCCGGGCATCTTGTTTTGAGCTGCCCAGTAGCCCAGATCGTAGACCGTCGAGAAGTAGTTGCTCCGGTCCCATTCTGTTGTTGATCCCGTATGTGATCGTATGTCGACATTGCCACTTCCTACTCCTACACTGAACTGGGTGGACGCGGAGGCGACTTCTACATCATCGGAGTACATCGTCAGGAGAAGCTCTCGTTTACCAGGCAGCAATGACGTGAGCACGAGCTGCTCGCGGGCCATGACGTCCAACGCATTACAAGTCATGGGCTCGCCGTCGAGCGCCACGCAGACGCGGTAGGCCTCCGCCCGATCGCCTTCCGGGAGCGTGCCCGTGAATCCTAATGTTACGTCTCTCTCCGATGTTTCCGAATTATTTTGAGGCGACCAGACGTCGAGGCGCTGGGCGCTTGCGATGGTCAGGAGCGCGCACCACCACCAGAGGCTGCCCATGTCTTTGTGCTCACGCTCCGGGGCGCATCGATGGCGTGCTAGTTGTGCTGGTTGTAGAGGCCCTAATTACAACCCATTCGGCTTGCCTGGTGATGCGTGCGGCACGCAAGGAGCTTGCCCAATTTGGCATGCGGATGGGCAGATGGCAGGTCTCGTCGGCGCCTTTGCGGCGGCGCAGGCCGCCAGGGAGTCAAACAGACCGCTCCTAGAGCTCTCCCGGGACTGCTTGGAGATTTCATTTCAGGCCGACGACGGGCCTCGGCCGCGCGACGAAGGCGCTAATCAGGGCGATACGCGCCCAACAATTAGCCGAACGACAAGCCGCGCATTCGGCTTCGACCACTGCCCTACGGGCCACGTCACGGCGGCTGCGCGGGCACGCATATCGCCCGTAACGCCGACACCTGAAACCGACAAAATCTAGCCGAGACGCAAGCCCGACGCAGCCATGATCCCCAGCCCGCGCTCCGTGACGACGCGCCCCCCGAGTCCGGCCGACGACATGGATGTGAGCGACGACGAGTGCCCCATCCCCGAGATGCCGTCGTTCCTCCCCGCGCTGCTCATCGAGTGCTTGGGCTATCCGGCCGGGTTGGGCGCCATGGTCGCGTGCCAGAGCTGGCGCCAGCAGGCCGAGCGCATCTTCCGCGCCGAATTAGCTGAATTAAGGACGGCCAACGACTGCGTCGCGGAATATCTGGATCTGCCCAAGTCGACGAAAAGTACGATAAGCGTGGCCTTCTCCGCGGATCATAGAAGATTCGCGTCGACGCACGGCGACCACACGGTCAAGGTTGTGGATTTTGACAGCAAGGAGGTCGTGTCTACGCTTGTCGGCCACCCGCGGACGCCGTGGACGGTGAAATTCCACCCGACGGATCCTGATATTGTGGCGAGCGGCTGCCTCGGCTTTGAAGCTAGAGTATGGAACTGTACGACTCAAATATGTTTGCGGAAGGCCGAGTTCAACCGCGCGATTATTTCACTGTCCTTTCACCCCTCGGGCGACATCCTTGCCGTGGCCGCTGGTACCGCTATTTACTTATGGGATTATAGTTCAGGAGCGCCTCCCATAAGAGAATTCGTGCACGAGCACCCCATTCGGTGTTTGCGGTTCTTGCCTTCGCGCGATGCTCTCATTGTCGGAGCGGCTAATTCTACAAGGGGCGAAGAGGATGATAGATTGACGTTCCAGCTCATGCTCTGTGCCTTTGACGTGAACGCTGCTAGAGAGGACGCGTCGTCCCACTCTACCAGAGCACGACTGACGTCCTCCCCTACCTCGTCGCTGGAGAACGAGCCACCGCTCGTCGCGCGGGAGCAGGGCGGCGGCCGCGCGATCGGCGCGCACCCGCGCAAGGTGCTGAAACGTGCTTTATTCTATAATGATGGCGGCTTCGACGTCTCGCCGTGCGGCCGCTTTTTAGTGAGCTGCGCGGAACTGTATGTGCCTGGGGCGGCTGTCAGTACAGAGACGCCTCAAGCGGAAGAGGCGAACGAGCCGCCGCCGCCGCCTCCCTTACGTTTGCATCCGTCCACGCCGTCGATGCCGCTGCCGTCGTTTGTCTCGCGGTCTCCAGCGACCCCAGGGTCGAACCAGAGCTTCTTCGGACGTATTTTCGCGTCGCCGCAGCCGTCCACACCTCCTCGACCGTGGTCTGTCACCTCCACGCAAACGCCGCCGCCGCCGCCCGCCCCGGTCCAAGAGGGCAGATACCGGCCCCATTTGGTGGTGGTGTCCCTGACCGAGGAGACCGAGGAAGGCGAAGGGCGACTGTTGCAGGCCGCGCCGCTCGATTCGCAGAGCTTCTCTACCAATACCACCGAAGCGGGCGGTTCGGACATTGTCACTTCTGTGAAGCTGTCTCCCACGGCATCTTTGGTACTACTGGGCCACTCGCGGGGCGGCGACGGGACGTCGTCCGATTCAGCACCCCGTGTGGTCAGCGTGACGTACCGCGTCGGCGATATGGCTCGGGTGGATGTCCGGGAAGAGGTCGGCGACGACGTGAACATCGCGCGCTTCCACCCGACGCCGGGCCGCGGCCTCATCTACGGGACGAAGCAGGGCAAGCTCTGCCGCATGACGCCGCGGCCGCCGACGCCTACTCCGCCCGCGGGGCCCTAGCTAACTTGCTTGATTACGATAGTATTGCCGGATACTTAGGTTGTCATCGCTCCCACCGCCTCGCAGATGGAGGTCACGTCGCCCGACGCTGCATCTTCCACCGGCGCGGCATCGGTGGCGAGCGTCTTTGCGAGCTCTGCGCGCTCCTGGGCGAGTTTCGCGCGCGCCGTTCGAAACGCGTCCTGGGCAAGCGTCTCAGGCGTTTCGCGGGCGCGGAGCGTGGCTCGCGCATTTTGCAGGGTCCCCTCAATGTTCTTTGTGAGGGGATGCGAGCCACCGAGCACACGCCGCGCGGTCCGTCCAGCGTCCTCGAGCGTCGACACGGCCTCACGGAGATCGTCGAGCGTGGCGGCCGGGTCGTCGTAGAGCGCCGTCGCATAAATCGACCTCATCATGAGCACGAGTTGTTCATTCTCCCCGAGAATGCGCCGCGCAACGGGCATCGTTTTACGCACGAGCGACTTGGCTTCTTCGAAGCGGCCAAGACCAAAAAGGGATGTCGCGTAATTGTTGGCTGCTATGAGAGTGTGTCTATGTTGCTCGCCATTGAGCTTCAAATGTCCGGAGTATACGTCTCGCTTCATTTCTAGGGCCTCTTCATCCCGTCCTAGCTGGTCATACGTCACCGCAAGATTGCTCTGTACGTCGAGCACATCTTCTTCTGATGCGCCAATGCGCCGCATCATAGACAAATTAGCCTCTTCCACGGACAACGCGTCCTCGTGATTTCTTGTAGCGGCTAAACCGCTCCCAAGCACACTCATCGCCATGCCCCGAATCTCGTCCTCCGGCCGCCCCAAGTACGTCTTCCAGCATGCCCACCCCAGCGCGCAATACACGACGCCATGGTAGTCTTGCTTGCACAAGCTGCACGTGTTCCACCGATGCCACCGATCATTCATCATCTTCCCGTCCAAATTGTTCTCCTCGCCCTCCGCGAACAAAATCTTGGCCTGCTCCGCCAAGCACGAAACGTGCGCGAAACCTGCCGTCCCGCGGCACGAGCACCCGCGCACGAGGCCCTCCTTCGTTTTCCAGTGCAAAGCTTGTGTACAGATGTAGCACGTCTGGCCCTTGGTGTCCTCCGCGCACGCCTCCGCCGCGTCCGTCACGGCCTCCGCGTACTTCTTATTTGCGTTGTATTGCTCAGCGCCGCCTGCTTTTTTTATTGGTTTGCAGAGCTTGTCGTGCCCGCCTTCTTTCCAGTGCTGCACCTGGCATTCGGGTCCGCAGTAGCGCGTGCTGCAGCGGCCGCATTTCTTGCCCAAGGTTAGCCCAAGGTCGGTGGCGCAGACGGCGCACTGCGTGAGGATCATCTCGTATATGGTCAAATCGCTCGGGGCAGCCGCGACGCCGTCGACGCGAAAGGCGAGCTAGCGGTCGTAAGACACTAGCATTTAGGCCGGCCGGGCGCGCAGCAGCCTCATACATGCGCGTCGCGGCCATAGACGTGGACAGCGAACGCTTAACAAGCACCGCAAACCGCCGCGCCAGCTCTGCACCGCGAGAAGGCGCCGCGGGCAGCCATCATCGCACCACACCCATGGCCCGCACATGAGAAGTGCATTGCTCCTAGCCGCCGCAGCCGTCGCCGACGACGCGCCGGACTGGCTGCCGGCGTCGCTGCGGCGCCTCGGGCCCGTGACGCGGTCCGAACGCCACTGGCAAGAACTGAAAAACTTCTTCCGACCCGGCGGCCCCTCGGAAAACTTCCGCATAGCCGTCGACGCGAGCTGCGTCGAGGACGACCTGAGTTATGACACGCGCTTCCGACCGCCGCGACCCTTTTCGGACAGGTCGATGCCCTGGTGGCGCCTCGGGTCTTATCAGTTAACACATCCGAAATGGTCGCTGGAAGTGTGGCTGCCTCTGGTGATTGCGAGGAGTCGGTGGTACACCGATCACAAGCCGAACATTACCTTAGTACCTCATGCAAATACTCCGAGAACAAAAAACGGCAAGACGCGGCCGCGCCATGCTTTAGGTTGGTGCCGCGACCGCGTCGCGGCCACGAATCCGCACTGGGGTGCCAATGGTGATTCATTTTTCTTCGTGGCGGCATCCAGTCGCGGGCCGTGTTGTGACGGGGGGCAACCAAGAGACCCCGGGTTGTTGCGGCACCACTTCATCGGCCACGTTGGGGAGAGGTCAGATGGGCCCTGGCTGTTCCGAGAAGCGCGGTTCGCGGATCGGCTATTGCGGGACTCGCAGTATAAAGCGCCTGTTACAAGAGATACGGCTCCTAGAATTAGATGTTTTGATGAGAGGAAGGACATCTCCGTACCTCCACCAGTATTCCTACTCCGCGACCGCGGGGCCGGCGACATCCGCGGGAGAAGTGATGGTGAGGTACCGTCACCAGACCGAGATGTGCTTGTGTTGGGTGCGGAAGGGGCCTCGGGCGGCCTCGAATACGATTTGAGGCGGGCCCTGACGGATTATTATGATCCCGGGGGCCCGGACCGACGGAAATACAATCAGGAGGACCCGCCGATTGCTGGAGACGTCGTCATCCGTTTCCGCGTGCCCTCGAAAAATTACACGTCTCTGTTAAAGAGGGCGAAGTACTGTCTGGTGACGGAAGGCTTCTCACCCTGGTCACCTCGCTTAACGGAGGCCGTCGCGCACGGCTGCGTGCCCGTATTTTTATCTCCTCTCTTAAGACCGCCCTACGCGTCGGTCTTGGACTACGCGAAGTTCAGTATCTGGCTCAACGAAAAAGACATACCGCACATACCTTCTCTCCTAAGAGGGTACGACCACGCGGCATTGTTTGCGAATCTGATGCGCGTCCGACCATTATTTGCGTTCTGCGTCGATGGTGGCGGCGAGGACGGCTGCGGGCGCGGTGGTAGTCTGGGCGTGCCCGGCGACGGGCTGCCTTTTTTGGTGTATGAGATGTTCTCTCGTCAAGTGAACGCTTATACTGATACGTCGTCTACTTTGCTGACCGAGGGCGGCTATACATCCGTGGACTACGCCTGCAACGCGGAGGACGGATCGTGTTCCCTCTCCCTGAAGGATGAACGGTGGCGCTGCGCCATGGCGAACCGCCACGCGTGCATGTGCCAGCGGGAAGTGGACGGCGTTTATAGATATGTGGGCAACACCACAAACCTCAAGGGCCACAAGCAAAATTTGTATCACAATTAACTTTCTAATTTACGCCTCTTCCGCTTCTCCATCGCAGCGTTCCGATCCCTCTCGTCCACGAGCGCCTGGAACTCGCCCACTTCTCTTTTAGCTGCCGCGTCGGCCAACCGCTGGCGAGACTCTTCCACTTTCCTATCGTAGGCCTGCTTCTCCGTCAAATGGCGCCACTCGAAGCCTCGCAAGTATTTCATAGACCAAAGGTCGTCGGCGTGCCGATCGCGCGACCCGCGGCCCATCCTTTCCCCATTGAGAGACGCCGCGACGCGTTTCGCGATCTTCTTCTCGGCAAATTCCACCCAGCCCTCGACGAAGCGCTTGCCCCGCCCATATTTCTTCTTGTCCTCGCGCGTTTTATTTGCCGCCGCCAGATAAAGGTTCGTGATCTCGCCGTGCTGCTCGAGCAGGCGTCTTACCTTGCCCGGCCTTAAGTGGGGCGGGATTCGCGACAAGTAGACGACGCCGCGCGTCATCGCTTCTGGTTGCTGTTCAGGCGCTGCAGGAGGCTGATGAGCTCCGGTGCGTTTTTGACCTCAACAGCTCTCAAGGGCCGCAGCCTACGTGGTGTCCGCAGCAGTTTGTCAAAGCTGTGACGTTGATGCTCCTCTATGGCAGAGCTATCGCCTGCGCAAGCCGAGCGCCGCCAAGCTTGCTAGTATCTCACTGCCGCTAACACATTAATCTCAACCAAAAAGCAGCTCAGAGCGCCCAGCGGTGGCCGTAAGTACCGTTGCATACCAGCAGGTGGGCTCCGCATCAATCGCTCGGCGCCCACCGCATTTGTGCGCGTTTGCGTGCGTTGTGCCAACTTGCTAGTGAGAGCACTTTGCTGCTGCAGCAGCTTGACGCGACCACAGATGCGTACCGTGACAATGGCCCTCCTCCTGCGCCTCGCGCGACCGCTGCAGCATACGAGACGACTGACGCGGCTATACGCCGACGTGCGGCCCGGTGCCGACTACGTGCCGCTCACGCCCGAGGAGCTCATCCCAAAGAGCCCAGAGATGGTCGCACGAGCCACACGTGTGAAGGAAGAGCACCCCGAGCGCTTCGTCACGCCCGCGGACGCCGCGGAGATGCTTAGGAAAGGCGCCGCATTGGTCGACGTGCGCACGGAGCAGCAGGTGCTTGAGCACGAAGTCAGAGAAGGCGTGCCGGCCCTCACGGCGAAAAATGCGCGACGCATCGCATTAGATAATTGGGTCATCGCGGGCGGGCCGCCTCCGATGCTCGGCGGTGGCGGCCGGATCGTTGTGTGCACGTGCACGGCCGGGCCGAAGAGCGCGCTTGCCGTCGAGTACCTGCTCCAGTTCGGCGTCGACGCCGTCGCCGTGGCCGGCGGGCTGAAGGGCTGGGACGCGGGCGGGCTCGAGCTGGTGGACGCGTTCGAGGAGGACGACGACGACGACGACGAGGACGAGGATGAGTAATGGTGTTTCAAATTTAGTGAGCGCCTCTGGACTCTCGGGGTTTCGACCTCAAGCTTTTTTTTAGCACGGTACCAGTGCAGTAACACACTAGATTTTTTTCTTGCCAACCGACTTTTGCCAAAAGGCTGCCCCGCCGCACCCCAACGCATGGCCGCCTGGGCGACGGACGCGTGACCTCGAAGCCAACCGAGGCTGCCGACGGACTGCGGGCAGCCTCGACGCCACCGAGGCGAGCCCAAACCAACAGCCACCACGGCGCTCGCGAAGGAAGCCGAGGCCGTGGCGCGCTGCCAGGAATTAATCGGAGAAGAGCCGATCCACGACCCTCTCAAACAGTTCCGCAACCAGCAGTCGACCATTGGTTTGTCCAAGAAAGCGATGACCGCGAAAACGCATCGCACCCATAAGGAGGTCGACCCCGGGACACAGTCGCTCATCGACCGCATCGCCGACGACTCTTCGTTGAAAGCGCCGCCTATGCCGAAAAGGCCCAATCTCAAGTCGGGCACCACCAAAAGCAAGCTCCAGGCCCTGTCGAGATATATTCATGCGTTTGAGTATAACCATACGGGCAAGTCGTATTTCAAGATGAGCCGCGACCGGGGGCTGAAGCACGTCCATTTCACGGCCCGGGAGATTATCCGCGAGGCGTTACCTATCCAGTGCGTGGAGGCCGTGTTCCTGGCGGTGCATTTGACTGCAGAGTTGGAGTGTCTGGATCTGCGAGTGCCGTTATCGTTCAAGTCGAAATGCGGAGAGGCGCATTATAGACATATTGTGCTAGCTGTGCGGGACGCTTCGACGGGAAAGTGGGGCTCGTTAGGCATTTCCAGGAGGAAGGTCCTGGCCTTCAAGGAACCTTCCTTCGAGAGCCTCTCGACGTTGGTACTGGATTTCCAGCTCTCCTACAAGCAGTGCGACCACGACCTCGTCAAGATTTATCTCGGGTTGCCCTTCCCGTCGGGTTTGCATTCCGTCGACCCGATCAAGTGGCGCGTCCTGAAACAGGAGTTAACTGACGAGTGGGCTAAACGTGTAGACAAGTACTCCAAGGACTGCAACTGGGTCCGCGAGTACCATCTGAGCACGGGCGGGCTCCCGGAGCCCTACAACGGTACCACTAAGGAGCCGAAGGCAGCCGTGCCAAAGAACAAGAAGCGGCGGCGGAAGAAAAAGAAGAAGAAGGCTCCTGACGAGCCGGCCGACGAAGAGTACGATCCGGAGAAGTACGCCGAGGAGGGCGACGAAGTGCTCGGCAGCGACAGCGACGAGAGCGGCTGCGAGAGCGACGGCGCCGTCGTGGCGAGCGACGGCGGCGAGGAGTCTTGAATCTTCGACGCGGCGGCCGCGGCGACGGCGTGGGGGGCGGCGCGCTAAGTTTTAGTTTGTGTTATCGATATCATGATTCTTATGCGCAATTTGACCCCTAGAAGTTGTTCGGCGTGAAGTCGCTGAAGCCGCAGAGCGACAGCACCTTCGCCGTTAATAGAAAGGCCGCCGTGATGGAGCACTCCAGGAAGTCGCCGACGGGCTGCTTCGAGTAGACCAGCGCCGCCCTCCTAGGATTCGCGAAGGGCCCCTGGAGCAAGTACTGGTGCATCGTGAACGGCCCGAACATAATCTTCCACCAGATGCGCGGCTTCGTCAGGAAGAGCTTCATTAAAGGTGGTAAACACCCCATCCGTTCCGCTAGATCGTCCGTATATAACTGGAAATCAACTAAACCTTTGA
>Ga0209404_10001713_pt1 | contig 14396 bp, 19 predicted proteins | sample TroAtlMetagenome_2_FD_187447 | JGI IMG/M metagenome (GOLD analysis project Ga0209404, IMG submission 187447) | Marine eukaryotic phytoplankton communities from Atlantic Ocean - Tropical Atlantic ANT8 Metagenome (SPAdes) (version 2) | ecosystem: Environmental > Aquatic > Marine > Oceanic...
GGTGGCTATTTAGAATAGCACACCAATAGTAAATGTAATAACTAATAAGTAAAATAATACTGTGCGTTGTTGATATAAATCATTCGCCTCAGCTAATAATAATACCTTACTAGTTTTATTTGTATATCTTAAAGACATGATCTTCTCCTCCGATTGAGTGTAGTTGGTAATTGTTTAATAGTAACAATCTTACCTTGTTGTTGTAACTGACTAATAGTCATTGCTAATTGATAGTAATAGTTATTAGTATGCATTAGAAATACCTCACAAATAAATAAGTTAATACGATTGGCATTGGAGCTAATAAGAATATCATTAGATTAGCCTCTCTTTCATTAACTCTTCATCACATATTTCAAATGCAACACATTCTATTACACACCATACGATTGAATTCTTATAAAGAACTATATCGTAATCATTCTCTACAAATACACAAGCAGGATAATTATCTCCCATTTGTTCTTTCACATAATCAATTATCTCATGATCATATAAATCATAAAATGAATTAGTTTGTGAATAGTATATGTGAGAGTGAGCACAACCGCTAACACATCCTCCTTCAAGGATATACTTGCAGTCCTCAACATCATACACCTCTCTCAAGGCTTTAATCATTTCCATCATAGATTAATACCTTAATAAGTTTACAGTTTAGAGAATGAATCTCTAACGAGACTACCGAGAATCGAACTCGGATCGCTTGATAGACAGTCAAGCATAATAACCATTATAACATAGTCCCTTGCGTCCTTTAATTGGACTGCCTCCTTGGCGATTGTGAATGATTGTGAATCTACGATTGTGATTAATAATAATTAATAACTAATTTGAATTGAAACTAATTACAATTAACCAACAATCAGATTACAATGTAATAAGAATTAACAACTAATCATAGATTCTTTGTGTATATATTAAACCTTCACATAATGTTTCGTTTAATAAGAATGAACAAAGATCTTCATCTGTTAATGTGTGATAATACTCTTCATTATCAACTAATTCTTCAACATTATCAACTGTAATTACAATTTCTTTGTAATCATTAATAACTACTTCATAATCTAATCCAATTGCGTCAACTAATTCAATTAGATCATAATCCACTGTGAATTTAACATTCATAATAATAACCCAATTAAATAATAATAATTAGAGAAACAAATGATCTTGTCGTTAATAATAATTAACTTTCAAATACAACTCCAAACGATTGTCAAACAGTAAGCAATAAGTACTCATTTTATTAAACCTCTTATTAGTTTAAATGCTACGTTATACAAACAGTGACTAATAAGTAGTAAACTCTCACTTAGTTAAAGATGATTAAATCTGAACTTTGGATGTTTGTCTCTCATGTACCTATTATAACCATACAATCATGAGAATGGTGTAAGATGTCAGCAATCCCTCATGAGTCTATTGAGTCTACATAGTCCTACGCGATTGTGAAACTAAGACTCACTGCTATCACTGTGTAGTCCCTTCTCTTTACTGTTCATCACTGATTACAATTGCATAACATGGCAAATCGCTACAGATCACTGGAATTTAATGTGTTTGATAACTAATAAACAGTTCAAATCAGTTGCGTCCCAGTTGATCTCGTCCTTGTTGCGTTTTTAATTGTTACCACTGGGGGAACTTGCGTCCGGGCGTCGTCGATATAAGGCTTGAGAAATTTATGTTATTTTTTTAAGGTTTCAGGTAAGAGGATCCAATTGAAGGAATGTAGTTAATATTCAGTACTATACGGTTATTACAGTCAGTAGCGGAGCAACCACAGTGTTCTAGAGCACCATAGAAGGTAAGAAGTCGATTAGCTACGGAAGGAACATCTGGATAATCATTCTCTTTAAACTTAGTGTATCCGTTGTTAGTGTTAAGGTAGAAGATAGCGGTTTGTTGGTTAAGGGACATATCTGTATGGAAGTCAGAGAGTACACCTTGAGAGGTACGAGGTCTTAAGTTAGCTTTAATGCGGTAGATATACTTAGCGTTAAGTTTAGTAAGTATAGGTTGAAGGAAGGGAGACCAGTTATTTTGAGAAGGTCTAGATATATTAAAGAAGGAGTGAACGAATTGGAACTGATCTAAATCTTTCCTAGTACTAGATATAGAGTCATTAAAGTACCAAGTAAAGTCATGACTAAGGAAGTATTGTTGAGTTATTTCAAAGTCTGAGGGAGATAGGAAGTCATCTATAATCTTCATAGTGGTAGTTCTATTTGGGTTTCAGGTATATAGAAGGTATTGGGTTTATCTTTACGTATTTGGCAGACATAGGTGGTCTTATCAGGTCTCTGATAGGTCATATCTGAATCATGGGTATTATACAGTAACATCTGTATTATACGATCATTCTTATGTATCATAAGTTGGGGGTTTGGTGAAAGTGTTATAGGAATATCCAATCATAGGATATTAAGATAAGGAAATGTTGTAGGAAGAGGGTTCGATGTCGAAGACAAGAACCCTCATAAGGGGCTGGGTCCACCCTTCCCTTCCCCTGTATAGGTGAGTGATTGCCCCTAAACCCAGGTAGGGACTGGTTTCTTTCCTTCAAGACCTCTAGCTTTCTTTCTTTGGTCTACATTCATACCCAAAACTATGTGGTTAGCTGAAGATTGGGGGTCATCTAGGAAGCCTTCCAGCTGATCTTTCCACTCTTCTAACTCTTTCAGTTTGATCTGTTCTGTAGCTGAGATAGAAAGGGCATCTGTGAAGTATTGAACGCCTTGAGCAAGGCAATCTAGTCTATCATCATGTTTAACTGCACCTTTTTCTCTACACATTCTACTCATTTGGTAGAAGAGCATGTAGAGTAGACGTAGTTCGGGTGCTTCATCTTTGTTAGATCTATAATCCCATTCTACAACCGACCTATCAACCACAAGTCTGTGCTGATTAAGGACAGGTTCAAGAGAATCAATGATACGATCTTCTTTACGTACGTTGGCCCGTACTTCTTCGATGTCAACATATTGTTTACGGGAGGATAAGTGTTTACGGAATAACTCTGAGACGATACCATCACCAAAGTTAGTTTCAATTACTATCTTAGTTACACCATACTTCTTACAACCGTCGAGAATGTTAAGTAACGTATAGTCACTGTAACCGTCTCTGAAGGCTCTCATTTCATGTAAATATATAAACCCATTGCGTTGGGATAAGAAGGCCGCTGCAGTCTCATCTGTGCCCCTTCCAGAGGGATCTACAGAGCAGATAGTCTCGGAGTAGTCTTGCCAATCCCCAACAAGTTGCATAGGGGAGTAGAAGTAGTCGCCTGGTAGTCCGACTGTAGGCAGATCTTTAATAACGTTCTGGGGATCAGAACACCAAACAACATTGTCGGGGGCAGTATTAGGATTGACGCTAGTAATAACGAGGTCTGCCATCTTGAGTGGGAACTTCTCAGCATCTGATAGGGAGGTATCTAATTGGAATTGAAGCATGTAGTTAGAACGACCCATAGATGCTTCACGTTCTATTAGGTCGTCATTATCGAATCTGTCAGGGTCTGTAACATCCCATTCCAGAGCACCAGCTTCCAGATCTTCTTGTATCTGAGGAGCTAGTAATCCTTCATATTGACTGAGTTTACTTTTTCTTGGGTATCTACTGGGCCAAACGAACGGACGGTACGAACGCTCTGCCAGCTTACGATACACAGTAAAAGTAGTCTGAGGAGTCCCGAGATACATAATACGGCTATCACTCTTGGGTGTGAGGATAGACTCTGCTTCCGTACAAAGTTGGAGAAGCTTTTCACGCATTAGCTCCGTCATGGAGTTTCCAGGCACCTCTATGTCGTCCAAGATCATCAAATCTGCGCGACTTCCGGTTAGCTGTCCAGTTATTCCCACGCTTTTTACGCTTGGGGCTTGGTGAGGAGAACAGGCTACGTCGAAGCTGATGCGACTCCAACGTGAATCGTCTTGTTTCGGTCTGAGATGACTGAGCCATGGGGTTTCAATAATTAGTTTTTGTAGGAAAATTGACATGTTATCTGCTCTCTCTTTGGAGGCAGATATGATCATTATCTTTCTTTCGGGATCATTAAAGAGTGTCCATAACACAAAAGCACCAGTAATCCAAGATTTACCAACACCTCTAAAGGCTTGGATCTGTAATCTTTTTGGTCCATGTTGTAAGTAGTCAGCGATGGAGTACTGTGCTCTAGTGGGTGATGGAAGACCCAGCTGGTCCCACAGAGCTTGTAGGAACAGCTTAAAGTCGTCTTGTAAGGCGGTTAAAGTATTACTCATAAGTTAGCGTCAAGCTTTCCTTGACCTTTATCCTCTTTACGTTTTGTCTCTCTTTGCACTTGTCTAGATTTTAGATTCGTTTCTTTCGTTACTTGTCTCTGTAATTTATTAGCTCTCTGTTCATCTGTCATTTTAACTTTAGCTTTAGAAGCTGCATTCCAATTCTTTGCTCTCAATACTAGATCGAATTCATCTGGATGAAAAGTAGGTGTTTCTTCTGATATATCATCCCATGGAGTAAGACCTTTACTTTCTCTAACAAGACGTTCAAAGTCATCAGCTACAGTTCCTTTTGTACCATCAGGAAGTATAGTTTTACCTATTTCTAAATGTGAAGTACCATTTGGGTTTAGTTTATTTATAGTACCTATATGTTTTTGAATTAAATTATTAATCTTATTACGTCGAAGTTTGATAAAATTAATATCATCACCATTATGTGCTGCATCATAATCGTCCCAACTAATATCAGCTAATCTACCTAAATCAGTTGCTGGCTTATTCTTACCTTGTTCTTGATGCCATCTTAAGAAATAGTCTTTCCAAGTTCTAGGTATACCTAAATCCATTAAAGTCTGATCATCAAGTATATCTCTATTACCTCTGGATTGGTTTTCCCTCCAAGCTTCTAGAAATGTATAACCAGGACCGCCTTTAGATTTTGGCACTGCATGGCTTATGTCTTTAGAAAGGTAGCTTTTACCACGTACATATTTTTTACCTTTTTTCTTTGCTTCTGCCTTTGCTTTTCTTTCTATCTCTCTTTGTAGCTTTTTCTGATAACCTATCTCAGTATTTACATACTTAACAAAACCATCTACAGTACCTTTATCATATTTAACAATACTATTATTTTCATCAAACATTTCTAGTTGTTTTGATTCAAATGATTTTAATTCTGCTGTTACATCATCAGGTACTCTAAAAGGATTTCTTCTAAGTTGATGCCATTTATTAAAAGGTAGAATTCTAATCTGACCTTCAGGTTCTAGTTTAGTTTTTGGTCCTTTGTATACTTTGTAGTAATGATCTCCAATCTGAACATCAAGACCAGCCCAACGCTTTTTACCAGTTAAAAGTAGTTGATGGTTAGCTTCTTTACCTACTGCTATAGCCTCTGAAAAATCATTTAGCTTGGTAAAATTCCTTATATGACCACTATAGTACTCTTGTAATGTTTTTTTAGTTGTTAATTCAAATTTAGGGTTAAAGTAACTTCCACCTTTCATAGCACTAGCACCACCAGTACCACCAAGACCTTCAGTTAATCCAGTAATTTGACGACGAGTATTACCAAGAATATCACCTATTGCATCACCTCCTAACTCTGCACTTTTGAACCCACCAGCTACTGTTCCACCTAGTATACCACTAAGCACTAATTCTCTAGTTGTAAGTCTTCTTCGTTCATCAATACCAACTTCTAACTGAGCCATACCTGCACCACCTACTGCTCCTTTTACAGCAGCTCTTCTTAAACCTTTCAAGCCTTTAGCTGTTGTACCCATAGGTATTGTCTGGAAACCACCAGCAGCTATAGCTTCACCATGACTGAAATCATCCCAGTCTCCTCTCATCCATTGTGCTAAAGCATTAGCTCCATAGCCTACACCAAAATTAGTACCATAATAAAGAGCTTGACCTACTACAGGGATACCTAACAGACCAACTGTTGCAAAGTCTGTAGCTATACCAATGCCTGTTTCAGCAGCAATAGAAGCATAGTGTGGTCCTTCTGGATCTTGAGTAAATTCATCGTCTTCTAATTGCCTCTGTCTTCTCCAGAACGGTACTTCTTGTTCTAAGATCTTACGTTCTTCTTCTAATCTGTCCTGTTCTGCTTTCTCGTCACGTTCACGTTGAAGTGTTTCTTCGTCTCTCTTTACAATACCAGGATCGGGATTAGGACTACCAGAATATGTCATAATTGTACTCCAAATAGTTTCTGTAGCTCAGCTTTACCTTGATCAATTTCTTTTTTAACTTGAGGAGGTACATCATTATCCTTTTCGTATTTATCTGTAAAATAGAAACTACTTCTTTCAGGTTTAACTACTGATTCCTTCGATGTATCAGTTTTAGGAGTAACAACTTCAGTACTTTGTCCTGTAGTATCTTTTGGATCTATAAAACCAGGATCTACATCACTTACTAAAAGATTTGTTAATGATTTCTTATAGTAATCAAATGAAGTATCCATTACTTCACCCAGTTCCTTTCTTCTAGCTTTATCATATTTCCAAAGTGCTGGAATAATTTTCTTAGCACCAGAAACACTCCTTCTAGTCAGATCTTCTACAAATTTACCACGACTAAGCTTCCATCCAACAGACAGTGCTTCTCGTGCTGGTCCAGCTGTTTTATCACGAAAGGTATTAGTTTTAGAATCATACCATATTACTTGTTTAGTTTGAGGGTGTCGATACCATCCAGAACGAATAGGATTCTTTTCTTTTACACTACCACTTTTAGTAGTACCTTGTTCATAACCTCCTAACGGATTCTTTTTCCACATTACTTTCTTTTAGCCCCTCCACGAGCGCGATTTCTTTTTGGTATTTCTAAAGTTAGCCGACCTTTCTTATGGGAGACATCTTTACCGCCTCTACCCATAATTCCTAACTTTCTACGTCTACGAGATAATAGTCTCCGATACCGCCTTTTAGCAGCTGTACTATTTATCTTCTTTTGTTTCCTCTTCTGTTTTAAATAAGACTTCCTACCTTTCTTAGATTGGTAATATCTAGAAGTCTTTCCTGGGTTCTTAGCCCGTCTTGGAGCCATATAACCTCCGTTGTACTAATTCAGGATCAACTTTGGGTAGGATTCTATTCAGCTTGTCCATAGGACTGCCTTCATAAGCAACTCCTGTTATGTCATTAGTCTTAAGCCAATCACAGGCTGCTTTTAAGTCTTGAGTAGTAGCCTCGCCACTACGAACCCGTTTAAGGAATTCGTTAGTGACAAGGTTATGTAACTCATCAAACTTTTCTTCTTTGGCTTTAGCCATAGTTATGTCCAGCTAATATCTTTACCATCTACATCATGGCCTTTCTTTTTCTTACTAGCTTTTATATAAGCAGGGTTTCCTGACTGATATCTTTTCCAAGCTTCAGTATTATATTTCTTGTCAGCATCTGTGACTTTAAATCTTCCTTTTAATGACATAATAATTTAAGATAGTAGTTTCTTTTTAACAATTTCCAATGCCTGATCATCTAGTTTGTTATCAGTTCTTTTTACGTAAGCTTCTAATAGGTCTACTACTAGCTTCTTAACTGAATCTGACTTCAAGAAGGCGAAAAGGATGGGCTTGATAATTAGGATCATTGTATTAGGGGGTTAGGGTTAAACTTTGTCGAGTGTGCCACGAGTGGCTTTTGTTGAGGTTTTCTTTGAAACCTTTACCTCAACTTTAGGTTCTTTCTTAACTTTTTTAACTTCTTTTACTTCTGTGTCTTCGGACACTGATACTTCTGTTTCTGCCATAGTTTCCAGTTCTTTTTAATAGGTTTACATTCTGCTTTTAATTTCTTTTCAACAGCTAGCTCTACGTCTTTTTCCCATTTAGCTATAGGTACAACATCACTACACATATGACCAAGATCAGAACTAGGTAGTAGCATGAATCCTTTCTGTTGCAATTCTGCACACTTCAGGACTCTAACTAACTCATAATCTAATCTCATCTTTTCTTCTTGTCTAGCTGCTATACTACGACACCTATTTAAACCTTCACGGTCTAAAGGTATCATAAAGTTAATCTGACCTCCCCAGTTCTCAGCCATTGTGTAACTAGAAGGTCTCATTCCATCTTCATCTATATCCCATGGTTTAGTATGATTTCCCATATAGAATGGAGAGAATGTCATTGTAGCTCCATTACAGGAGATGTTAGATCCGTAATGCTGTCTAGATGGTGCTCCATTATTCTGGAATTGCACCGCCTGATTAGTTACATTACCTGTCGCTGCTGCAACTGGATTAGCTACGTTATCTGTTTCAGCTCTAGCAGGATTTACTGAGAGAAGACTGATAAGGATACCGTAGTAGAAGTAGTGTCGATTTCTCTTTCTATTTCTGTTAGCGACAGTACCTGATTGGCTGCTCTTGTTGTTATTTCTAAAGTAAATGGATCCCCAGCTGTATGTAGGGTGAATACTGAATCTGAATCTACTATTCCTCCAGATGTTGCTGAAGTATGAGTTATATTTTCTCCAGACCATTTGTTTAATGGAGACCCATAGGTTGTTGTAGTTATTTCTTCTACAATCTCTTGAGTCGTTGTCGTTGTACTGTTCATCGACCCTTGGGTGAAGTTTGGGGTCACTAATTCTGCTCTCGCTACCGTGGGTGATGCCAGTAATAAGAGTACTAGCCATTTCTTCATGTTTCCTTTTTTTCCTTTTTATTATTACCGTTACTACCAGTGGTCAAACCGAATGTTGCAAGTGCTCCAGTGAAGACACTGGCAGGAAAAGTGATGTCCCCACCTGGGCTTTTCTTAATCATAGGTATTTCAACATAGTTTAATGTAATAATAAAACCACTCCATACCACAACACCAAGTCTGACAAATGTACCAAGAATTTGGATTTGGTGTTCTTGATCCTCTGCAGCATCTTTCAGCTTTCCGAGGAGTCCTTTTTTTTCTTCCGCTGTTCCTTCCATTTATCAATCTTACCTTGTAGGAATTTAGTTAGTTTCTTCTTTATTTGATCAAAGAATGGTGTTGCTAGGGTGGTTGTTGCCACAGCTGCTACAGCTGCATAGGTAGCAGTTGCTACTACTTCTGCAGTTGGTAAAGGCATCTGTATATCTAATACAGGTATCTCCATTTTAGGAGCAGCTGGTGCTTCCTCTGTAGTCTCCTTCTCTACCCCTTCAGGAGCCTCCAGATCGCTTGGAGGGATCACCATAGGCTTATACCCTGGAATACGAGCTGTAGGCGGCTTAAACTCGATTTCCATCGTAGGTAGAGGTTTAGGAACCTGGGGTAGATTTACATGCACTACAGAGCTGCTATCTTAGACTTACCGGAAGTAACGGCTGCATCTATTGCAGTAAAGTTTTCACTACCCCATATAGAAGTAGTACCATCTTCTTTCTTATATGCTTTGATGATTTCTAGGTGATCTACGTTACGTTGTAATTGATCTTTCCATTCAGCATCTGTTTTATCAGATCCTTTGTTACCATTGATAACTGTTACGCTATCGCCTGCAGCTGAAAATATAGCTGCTACTTCATCTGCTGTTTTTTCAGCCATCAGATTCCTCTAGTTCTTGTAAGGTTTTTAGTGCTCCACTTAATTCAGTGAAGCGTTGAAAAGCAGCGTTTTTCTGCTCTAATATTTTATTATGTTGTTCTGCTACTTGCTGTAGTTCAGCTTTCACTTCTTCAATCTTTTCTAAAATGTGTGTCATAGGGTGTTATGCTGCCTCCAATGCAGCTACTTTTGTTTTCAATGTTTCTACCTCTGTGGATAGTTCTTGTACAGCTTTTATTAGTGGTGAGATAAATTCGTTATACCTAAGACCATAAGTTGTGTAAGCAGCCTTCTTAATATCACCTGCTTTCTTACCTTCAGGGATAGTATGTTCATCTCTTGCTTCATGATAAAACGTATCAGGAATGTCTTCTTTAATAAAACCAGCGAAATCAGCAGTTGATTTACTTATATCAGATAAAATTGTTTCTACATCCTGTGCAATAAGACCATAGTGAGTTCTAGTCTTACCATTGAATTTATAAGATACAGGTTTTAATTTATTAACAAATGATAAACCTAAATCAGAATCTACAATTGTATTTTTTGTGTTTTTATCTGAAGTCTGGATAGTACCGTTGGTAGCGTATACATCATCAAATTTATAAGAACTAAGTCCTAGATCATAAGAATCGTTAACATAAGGGAAAATTGTTGAGCTATTTATTACAAATCTGGTAGCATTTCCATTATTAAAATTTATTTGATTAGCACCATGAACATTTCCAATGTACATGTCTCCAGCATTACCACAACTTATGTATGCATTAGATCCGTTATATTGTATTTGTAGATCTGCACTAGAACCGAGTTTTATAATGTCACTATCTTCCATTACTAAGTGACTGGAGACGTGCAGTTCGCCCGTAACTATGCAACCACTCGCGTAAGTCTCAAACTTCTTATAATCGTTGTGATAGAGTTCGACTGACCCACCACCATGAGCTTTAATACTATTTCCCCAACTACCTGACGCTTGATTATCTACCGTGAACATGCTGGAATCAGCTTCAGCGTGAAGTCTCCATCTATCGGCTACATCATCACCTTCATCAGCATAGATATAGACATCGCAATCTTCACCCTCATCACCTAAAATATCTATACCTCCAGATCCCGTTTGCAATCTTTTCCCGTTGTCGTGATAGAGTTCTATGGCTCCGTCTCCGACAGCTACTATACTATCTTCCCAAGAACCACTTGTGTAATTCTTGATATGCATTTTCCCATCAGTACTTGCATACTGTAGCCATTTGTCAGCGTTATCATCGCCTTCATCGGCATTAAATTCTAAAGCAGCATAACCATTTTCTGATCCAATAATTTTTATACCATCGGATCTGGTCTCAAAAGTTTTAACATTATTATAATAGAGTTCACAACTCCCATCAGGTGTAAATTTAGCAATATCTTCACTAGAACCTTTAAGTATTTGAACAGGACCACTAGCAGCACTTATTTTTAAATTACCAGTACCTTCTGTTATGTATCCATGCGATCCACTATGGTAGATTTGTAGATCATTTCCAGTTCCCATCAATATTGCATTAGTCGAACCATCTAAGAAACTTAAATAACCAGTATTTCTATTACCATTGCTAAGTGTCTCAAACTTCTTACTGTTGTCGTAATAGAGTTCACATGAGCCATTCTCAGTAAATTTAGCAATAGCTTCACTATTAGCTGGATTTACTATCTGTACTTGTGATGATAATAGAAGTAAATCTCCTGTACCTGTATCACTTATAAATGAAGCAGATCCGTTATGGTAGATTTCTAAATCATTACTTGCACCGAACTGAGCTTTAACTGAATCTCCAAACTGAAGATTAGCATCTAATACTTCTATATGTTCAGCTCCAACTGCATCGTCTGCAATCAAAGCACCTGTTATCTGATCGGCTGCTATGTGTGCAGTATCTATAGAGCCATCTGTGTAATGTTCAGAGTTAATTGCATCGTCTGCAATCTTTGCTCCAGTAACTGCGTCAGCATTGATAGCTGCTGTGAGTACAGCGTTGTCTGCTATTAATGCTGAAGTTATCGCATCATCTGCTATCTTAGTTGTAGTAATAGCATCGGTGGCTAACTTTGCTTCAGTAACCTGTCCGTCTCCTATCTTAACAGTAGAGACCGATTCATCAGCTAATTTAGCATTAGTGACTGATCCATCTGCTAATTTAGCAGTAGTCACATTAGCATTCAGAATATCAGCAGTTTTTACTTCACTATCTTTTATACCTTCTGAGGTAATCTGTGTTAATGCCATAGTTATTTAGCCTCCAATGCTTTTACTTTTGCGGATAGTTCTTGAATTGCGTTAACAAGATACCATTTTAACTCTGTAGGAACAACTGATAAAACCTTTGTACTTTCTTCTTGAACACATTCAGGTAATACAGCTTGTAGTTCTTGAGCAACTACACCAACTTGTACTCCTTCTTGCTCTTTAACAGCAGCATCAATAACGTCTGTTAATTCAGGGCTATCATTTAATATCTCTTCTTTTGTTTTATATTCAAAGTTTCTTACTCTTATTTGATTGATAGCATCTAATCCTTTCTTGTTATCTGTTACATTCTTCTTGATTCTAATGTCTGAATAACTACCCCAATCTGCATTGTTTGAGTTATAAGGTGTACCTCTAAAAGAAGTTGTACTAGCACCTTGTCCAGTAATGCCATATCCAAATGTACCTTCATACTCAACAGTAGCAGAAGAAGAAGAAGTATATGAACCAACATGAGTGCAATAATTACCTGTAGTTAGTTTGGTTGCATAATTCCCAGCCTGAAGACCTATAAATATGTTATAACTTCCAGTTGTTATTTCATAAGCAGCAGTTTGTCCAACACCAACATTACCAGTACCTGTTGTACATGAATATAAAGCTCTATCACCACTAGCGTGATTCCAGCCTGTAGTATTGGCATATAAAGCTTGATAACCTAGAGCAACATTATTATTTGCAGTAGTATTTGAGTACATACTGTACCTTCCAACAGCTACATTATTGTTTCCTGTAGTTGTTTTTAATGATTCTCTACCAACAGCAACATTATTACCTCCTGTGGTGTTTGTATCTAAAGCATTAGAACCGATAGCAACATTAGAAGATCCTGTAGTATTAGCTTGCATACTATTAGCAATAGCTACATTTACTTCACCAGTTGTATTTGATGCTAAAGCGTTATTACCAAAAGCATATAAAAAAGAACCTGTTGTACTTGCTCCTGCAGCATTTACACCAATAGCATTATTATACCCACCTGTTGTGTTAGCATCTAGAGCACCTTGACCAACAGCTACGTTATTTGTACCAGTAGTGTTTGCATATAGTGCATGTTCACCTACTGCAGTACAATAAGATGCGGTTGTATTTTGATTTAAAGAACTTCTTCCAATAGAAGTGTTATAACTACCCGTAGTATTTTGTTCACCACTATACATACCAACAGCAGTATTATAATTACCTGTGGTATTTAATTGCAATGCTTGAGATACAGCAGTATTTTGAGTTCCTGTAGTGTTTGCATATAAGGCTTTATAACCAACACCAGTATTATTATCTGCAGTTGTATTAGGATATAAAGCTGCATAACCTACAGCAGTGTTATTAGCACCTGTCGTGTTTAAAGACAATGCATATCTACCAATAGCAGTATTGAAACTTGCAGTTGTACTTGTAGTTAAAGCAACATCACCAACCGCAGTATTACTCTGACCTGTTGTGTTTGCAACTAATGTATTTTTACCAATAGCAGTAAGATTACCACCAGTCGTGTTTGAAAGCAGTGCATTAGAACCAACAGCAGTATTATTAGCTCCTGTTGTATTAACCTTCAAACAATTATATCCAATAGCAACGTTGTAACTAGCTGTAGTATTTGCACCTAATGCCAACGTACCCATAGCAGTATTCTGATTACCTGTAGTATTGTCCTTTAAAGTCTGATAACCAAAAGCTTCATTATAGTATCCTGTAGTGTTCGATTGTAAAGAAAAGACACCAGCAGCAGTATTATCAGAACCAGTTGTATTTGCTGCCATTGAATAATATCCAAGAGCAACGTTTCTTGGTCCAGTTGTGGTTGCACCTAATGCGTTATAACCAAGAGCATTATTCTGAGAACCTGTTGTATTTGCAGTTAATGATTCTTGTCCAACAGCAGTGTTGTAATTACCTGTTGTATTTGCATCTAATGCTTGATAACCAAGAGCAGTATTAGTAGCACCTGTTGTATTTGCAGTTAATGCTCTAAAACCAATAGCAGTGTTCTGGCTACCAGTTGTATTTGCTTCTAATGCTTGTCTTCCAATAGCAGTATTATAAGAAGCAGTTGTATTATTTTCTAATGATTCGTCACCAACAGCAGTGTTATCTGATCCAGTAGTATTATATGATAAAGCGTTTTCTCCAGCAGCTGTATTATGACTACCTGTAGTATTTGTGTATAAAGAAAATACACCAATAGCAGTATTCTGATCTCCAGTCGTAATAGCTGTACCTGCGTTATAACCTATAAGAGTATTACGCTCTGCATTTGTACCATCGAATGAATCACCCGCACCAGTTCCTACAACAGTATTCTTCTGTCCATCTGTAGTAACTAACTGATAACCAGAAGCTATCTTAGCTGTAGTAACTGCATTGTTAGCAATAGTTAATGCTCCACTACCTGTTACTTCACCTGTGTGAGTAGCATTAGTAGTCTTAGCTGTGTTAGCTGCTATTTCTGTATTAATAGAGTTAGCTAGTTTAGCTGCTGTAACTGCATCATTAGCTATAAGTTCTGTAGCAACAGCATTAGCTGCTATAGCCGCAGTACCTACAGAATTATCTGCTAAAT
>Ga0209404_10001716_pt1 | contig 14384 bp, 30 predicted proteins | sample TroAtlMetagenome_2_FD_187447 | JGI IMG/M metagenome (GOLD analysis project Ga0209404, IMG submission 187447) | Marine eukaryotic phytoplankton communities from Atlantic Ocean - Tropical Atlantic ANT8 Metagenome (SPAdes) (version 2) | ecosystem: Environmental > Aquatic > Marine > Oceanic...
AAGTGACCCTCTAGGGTGATGAGCGGTAGCGCCTTGTTTATTCCAATACTCAATATTATCTAGTCTGTGTACTTCTCCATCAGTTGGGTACTGTGATGCATCAACTGAGTTAACAGTTGAAAAACCAAGTCCTTCTAACCAATTAAGGAGTACAGTCCAAGACTCTATAAATCCATGAGGCTTCATCTCATATGCAACAAAACGTAGTTCGTTGCATCTTGGTATAAAGTCTCTAATTAACTTTAAGTTAAGTGACCCCGCGGCATAGTTCCTCGCATTAGGTATAGAAATAGGAGCAATTACTTCACCATCAATTTGTACTTTCTTATGAAAGCTAATGACTTCTGGAACTAGAAACTTCATTTTATTTGAAATATCTACTCCAATTTTTCCGTTTCCACGGGTGGTTGCTCTTACAAACTTCCCTTTATCGTATAGTATGGATACTGCCGAGCCGTCTAACTTTGGACTACTAATAACTTCTTGTCCTTCGTGAGAAGTGATCCAAGCTATTAATTCATCCTCGTCAAATGTCTTTTTTAAAGACAGCATTGGAAATGAGTGACGTACCCCAGAATCTGGAGTATATCCTACAGTTTCGTCCTCATGCAAAGCGTCCCACTCAGCGTCAGTTAAAATACTGTCACCACCTTCGTAGTACATTTTTGCAATGGATTTTTTGTTGGTATTCTCACTCATATGTATATATTATACTAGAAAATAGGGTTGGAGTCAAGAAAAATTTAGACTAATCAGGTAAATAAATTGATTTTATTAAGTCCTCAAAGTGCTCTTCAATTATTTCTTTAGCTTCTGCTAAGGATAGTATCTCAATGAGGGCACGGAACAATTCTCTTGAGTTGTTAAAGTCGAGGGGCATTGCAACTCCATCAGGTGTAGGTTTCCACTCTTCAGTAAAATCCATATAATATTTCCTAATATGAATATACTCAGTACCCCGAAAAGTATTAACGACCACTCGTACTTGAATTTGTTTTTCTTCGTCATAATGAATTACATGCTCATAGACGGAAGGTGCCTCATGTAACTGTATCATGATTCATTCTTCAATACAGAGGACAGCGGCACTACGCTAGTCACATTCTTAGGTTTTAATAAGCGATACGAATCCGTGTCCCAGCAAAACAGTAGCAGGGTTTCATCAGATTCTTTTGCTCGATTTTTCTTGCTTTGAATGTACTCGGTGCTAAAGTCCAACGTACAAACATTGTACTTTAGCTTCTTTGAGTTCTCACTACGATAAGTAATGATTGCATCACCACATTCATTTACAAGAGTGGCTAGTTCGTCCTTTTTCACGACGCTCCTTAGTAGGTAGGTAAAAAATCTTTTACTGTCCTTACCTTTAGAGCAAAAAGTACCTCGGGAATCTCACCCGAGGAAAGTACTAGTCAGCCATTAGGCCCGCAAAGTATTGTGCGGCTTTGCCAGTCATCTTGGATATAATATCCATGTCTGGCTCTAAGCCTTTATCAGTTATAGCAGCGACTAAAGAGTCCTGAGCCGCTTGCTTAGATACGCGTGTACCACCTGAGGAAGTCCCACCACCATTCCCCGTAGCTTGGGCCTTTTTTACATAGACTCCAGCTTTTGTTAAAATCATTCGAACTCCATTAGGACTCTCTTCGAGTTCGTCTGCTATCATCTTTACTATCTCCATTGATGTTTCTGGAGTTGGCATCTCTGCCTCATACATTTCTACTGCTTGTGCTTTTCTGTCATCATCCCACGCCATTTTTCGTTTTCCTCTTTGTTGTGGTTGCTGGAAATAAAATCGGTCGCCCATTGGTTCCCTCATTTTTATAAATATTATTATACTACTATTTTAACTCTCATGTCAAGAATTATTTTTCGCATCTGTCCAAATAGTTATAGAATATTTTTCTCCCTCCTCTAATGGGGTGCTATTATGGGGGTGAGTTATCTGACTGGGCCAAATTAGTAAATCGCCTATTGCGATGTTTTGGTTAGTTACATGTTGTCTGGGAAATGTTAGTATACCGCCTTTATAGTTAGTATTTAATTTTATACTTCCACTAATGTAGCTATCATCTATATGTGTTTTTAACTTGGTCTGCGTATCTTTCGAGTACTTAACTATAAATATATCTTTTACCTCTGTTTCAGCATTGAGATACCATATATCTGCCATAGTTCTAAGTATTAAACTCTCGAATCTATCTTTTATTAGACTGAATATATCAGGGAAACTCTCATTTAAATGAACATCATGTGTTGAGTAAGCAAAACGTTTTGTTGTCCATTCCTTATGTTCTCTAAATAAATCATATAAAATAACTGTGAAGTTTTCCGTAAAAAACTTTGTGTGAAATATTTCTGATCCCCCCAGAGGTTCGATCACATGCTTATGAAAGATATTATGCATTATATTTTTTCAAGATCAATTCCATACTCTTCTAAATGGGTTAGTTTCCCTAGGTCATAAGCTAATGAGGCTGCATAGTATCCCCCTCTTACAAGCTCTTGAGTGTTTTCCCATACGTATATATAATAACACTTACTGTCATACTTATTCATATACAAAGGTTTTTCGTCCTCTCGTTCCACTAAAGCAGGGGCATGGTGAAAAGCAGACCAAACAGTCTCGCCAGGGCTAAACTCTTCAGATACGCACTCCTGTGGTAAGAAAGCATAACCTTTTCGATCTTCTACTGCTGCAGGTCGTGTAGGTACTCCTACTCTATCAAGTATTCCTTTTACAAACCCCGCAGAGCGGTACATCCCTTGAGATATTTCAGATACAGACTCACCTCGAAGATAAGACTGTATTGCATCTTTTATCTCTTCTTTGGTTGCTCTTTTACCTTTTAATTGAGCTTTTCGTTTAGCTCTATATTCATTTCGTTCATTGAACTCATCAAGAATGTTGTTTAGGCGGGTCGTGTTGTACGCTATGTTCAGGATGCCACACGCCTCCTTCTTCGTAATAGGATTTTCCCTCGATAGTAACTCTTGTACGTGCTGTATATTCTCTTGAGTTAGTTTCTCGTATTCTCTCTTTTTCACTCTTGGCAATTAATTCATCCTCCAATTTAAATAATAAACAACACATTGCATGAGCGAGGTGTGATAACCCCGTCTCTTCATCGTTTTCTTCTCCGTCTATATGGGCAAAGATATGCCTCAAAGCAGCACTGGTATATCTATTCTGTAGATCATCTACTTTACGCCAATTTTCGGGATCGTACTTCTCTGCTCCATAAGTTAATACTTTTCCTACCTCCAGAATGGATTTAGGGGGCAATAGGTATAATTTTGGTTTACCTCCATCATACTTCCTGCCTTCGCTCATTTTACTACTCCTATTAAACGTGCATCATCTATATTTAAATCTAAAGTGTCCGTAACTAATAGCATACCCCATCCACAATTAAATATATTTTTGGGAGGACTAAAAGGTAGTCCTTCTTTGTCGAATAATACATAAGAATATTCTTCTATTACCTGCTCGTTTAATTCTGCACTATATGTTACTTTTCCTCTTTCTACTGGAAGTAATCGACTGAGTGCCCTAGTTAATCCCCCTCCTGTTACATGAGCACACTTTTTAATTTTATGTAAATTACTAAGTATTTCCTTAGTGTATATACGTGTTGGCTCTAGCATCCATTTTTCTAGTGGTACTCTTTTTCTAATCTCAGTAAAACCATTACTGTGCAGACCACTACTAGGGATCCCTACTATATAATCCCCTGGCTGAGGGAGTTGCATCAAAGAGTGTATTCTAGTCTTCTGAACGACTTCTCCAAGGGCAAAGCCACATAAGTCAAAACTTTCTGGGTTTTTAAACATACCCTCTAACTGGGCGGTTTCACCTCCTACTAATTCACACTCTGCTATTTCACAACCCTTTACAATTCCTTCAAGGATTTTCTTGCTCTTTTCAAAGTTTAAGTTTTCTACGGCATAATAGTCCATAAAAGCTCTTGGAGTAGCTCCAACAGCTAAAAGGTCATTTACGCACATAGCAACTAAATCAATACCTATAGTATCCCACTTTTGAAAATGGTCTGCTAGGTACAGCTTTGTTCCTACCCCATCACAGGTTATGTAAATATCGCTAAGTCTTCCTACTGGTACATGAGCAGCGTACTCTTTAAAGCCTAGATAGGTTGCCAAGCTATCAGCCTTTTGTTGATTGACCATTTCACTCCTTGATAAGATTTATAGGGCTCTTTGTCCCTGTATCAAATTTATCCACATGATAGGTAGCACCACTAACTTTAATAGGGTTCTTTATACAAATACCACATTGGTTCCCTACTATGTTAATAATAAAAGGATTATTCTCTAAGTCTGATTCTGTTATCGCATTGCAGATACAAATGTACATTAGTGAAATTCACAAGGCTCTTCATCTTTGTACCACGACCCACATACATCACAGAAATAACAGCAATCATCTTGATCTTCACAATCTGGATTACCACACATAGCTTATCTCCAAGGCAGCAAGGTCATACCAATCATATTTAGTATAACCTCAATTAAAATAAAAAATAATAAGCCTGCTCCTAGTTGCCATGCCCACCACTTCCAGCCTTCTAAATTAGAAGCCCAAGTAGCTAATTTACTTTCTCTGGCTTTATCGTAGGCTCCACTCTTTTCACCTATTTTTTCAGCCCAATAGTTTGGACTGACTATGTTTTTTAGTCCTTTGAGTATTCTAACTATCACCTTTTGGGCCGATACCAGTTTCTACATTGAACCATATTATCAAACTCACCTGCTGCAACATCCTGCCTACAAGTTTCATTTAGTTCTTTATTGCCTGGCTCAAAAACTGCAACCATGATCAAAACCCCAATAATTATTAGATAATCCATTTATACTCCTTTTAGTTCTACGGCTTTTACTACACTTGGGAAATGAGTGCCAATTATCCCCCAACACTGTTTTGCTATATCGGCATGCTCTTGTTGAGTGCCATTAGCCATTCGTAGCTGACAATAATGTATCCAACTACGTAATGTTCCTGCCATATAGAGGGTTGTCCCTGACATACCCTCTGGTAATAATGCTCTTGCTTGTTCTTTTGCAACACCAGATGCTAATGCTAGTTCGTATGCGTCTCTAGCTGTTTGTAAAACTGCGTGTTGGTTCATTGAAAAATCTTCGTTTATACGACGTTGTTCTTCATTTGCTTGGTCAATATCAATACTGTTCTGCCTATTTTTTGGATCTTGTAGGCGAGCTTCACGGATCTCAAATGTCTCCGTTTTAGCATACCTTTGACTAAACTCTTGAAAAGAAAAACTTCGATGTCTTACTATCTGATGAGAAATATCTCTTGTGGTTTCTATTTCCATAGCAAGAGATACCATTTCGAATGGACTCCAATGTCCATGTTTGATTAGGTAAGACAACAACCCCGCTGCTGTCTTACTATTATTTTGATTTTCAGGATTACTTACTCTTGCACAGTAAGCTACAAATTCATCGGCCGTATGGCATCCTGTAACCGCTGACGGCTTTGTTAAAGAAACTAATTGTACTCTCACTAACTAACATTCTCCATCCTTAACATTAATCTTTCTGCTCGTTTTGTTACTTGACGATACCATTGTGAGTCTCGTCCTTCTACGGCAGCCCTTTTCCAGTCATTTTGCTCTATGGCTTCATTCATCTTTTTGAATTTGGACAGTCTGGGTCTGCCCATGTTAAACATCATATTGACCAGGATTTGCTGGACTTCGTCGGGAAAGGCTCTAAAACTCCCTTCTCCGTATAGAGTACAACATTCTCCTTCGGCAACATCAAGGTCTCTTGCAAAACACGCCCTGACTCGCTCTTCAGTAACTGCTGTTCCAGTTGGCCTTCCGTATTCCTCGTCGTCTTTGAGGATAAGATGACCGACGCCAAAGGTTGGATAGCCGAGGTGGTCTTCATAGATTCCATACACTACTCCTTCATCATACTTGAGTTGTTCATAAACTGCTTCTCTGTTCACGTCATTTTCCCACTCGGATCAAGAAGATGTCTTTTTATCCATCCCTCAATCTGCTTTTTTTGTTTTTCTACTTCTTTTCCTTGAGTTTGTACTTTCTTTTCAAGGTCGTCAATTCTTTTTTCTTGAAATCTAAGTCTATCTTGGTGCTGCTCTATTTCCCACGTTCTCATTAATATACCTTTACTAAGTCCCAATTCATGGGCTCCTCTGATTTAATTTCTATTATCTGGTCTTCGTCATCTTTAAACTTAATAAACTTAGGTTTTAAACTGTAAAACTTAGTAGCTTTATAATGCTTGGGAGTACGAGTATATGTTTCACGACCCCGTTCGTCCACAATTTTGTTTGCTACAAAGTAGATTGTTAACTTATATTCTTCATATATGAGTGTTTTCCACCAACGTACTAACCAACTATCTTTAACTTGGTGTTCAATTTTTTCAACTTCTTCACTCATCATCATTCCGACTAAAGAATTTAGAGAGGCCAGACTTCTTAGTTATAGCCTTTGTAAATTCTTCTTGGCTCGGAGCCTTTTCCTGATCGATTTGAAACTCTGCATTCTTTTCTAACCACTCATCTGCCTCATCTGCTGCTTCTGTGGCTTTTCTGTAATATAGTATAATTTCTTTCTGTTGCCTGATAAACCTACGAATCTCCTGTAGGTTGTATGCCATAGCTTCATAGCCTGTGGGAGTAAGTGCAAACACAACAAACTCTCCGCCTAATAATTTTTCTACTTTCCCGATGGACTCTTCGTAATTATTCTTAGTTATTACGAACCAATCGACATTCTCCATCTTTATTTCTTGAGGCAAAGGAGGCTGGTAAATATCAATCTTTACTTCCTCTGTTATTACTTTAACTGGTGGAGGTGGTGTAAAATCTACCTTCGGTAATACACTACATCCACTACTCAGTGCTATCGTAAGCACGCTCACTAGCGGTATCGTCGGCTTCATCTAATTCCCTGCTATCTGCTTCTACTTGACGGAATACTCTGTCCGTCCCTCTATTAATCTTTGGCTCTATCTCCTCTGGATTAGAGCGTGCTGACTGTGTTAAGTTATGCCTTTTAACCATACTCATATACTTACTTTTATCACTTTCTAATGAGTTATTTTTAACAGTTAAATCAGCAAAGGCTTGTGCCTGTTTCTTCATTTGATCTTCTAACTTACGAATCGTTCCTTCGTTAGTCTGAGCAGCAGTCTGAAGTGCTACATTCTGCTGTGTCTTATCTGCAATCTCCATCTGTTGTTGGGTGATGCGGTTGTCTTTTTCATTTATTACTACTTTATGATAAGCGAAACCGGCACCACCTACAACTAGGATGATTGGAAGCATTTTGATCATTCCAAACATACTATATACCTGTTTTTACAGAGCCGTTAGTTTCATACTACCTGAATACTTATCCAGGGTACACAAAACTTTTTGTTTTCCCTCTGGAGAGGAAACGACAAATCTGATTCTGTACTCGCCTCGGCTATCCCTGATTTTATCCAGACGATAGCGTGTAGCTATATACTCACCTTTTACATTGCTTTTGCATACTGAGAACGCTTTATTTTTATCCATTACTTTTGCGTTTGCTGGCGTTGCAACTAGTAGGGCTAGGGTTCCTATTCCTATTAAGGACAGAACTCTTTTAATCATACTACTTTCTCCTTAAGACTTGGCATTTTTGCCAGTTTTGCTACTTTTATTTGCCCAATAAAAATAGCGATTATGAGTCAGTTACTTGTCGTCTACTTGTATTTCCCCGCTTTCAACAAGGTAGTCTACTGCATGCTCGATCCCAACTCGTCGACCGACATACCATGAATGAATTCCACACCCTATTAGGCATAAACAAAAAATTATAAAAACTGGTAATGATACTTCCAAATTACTCTCCTTTTAGGTATGATTTATTCCAGAATGTTATATTATATTCGAAATCACATAAAATGTCAAGAAAAATTTTTAGGATGTGCAGTAAAAAATAGTTCTTGACATGGAGTCCAACTTTTAGTATAATATATGAATGAGAAAATATAGTAAGAAACCTTGGACTATGAAAGAGCGTGGAGTATTATCAAATTATTACTACCTCATGCCTTTAGAGGAATTAACACCCTTACTTCCTGGACGTACTCCAAATGCAATAAGGAAGCAAGTTTTATACTTGAGGAAAAGAGGATGGCCATTTAAGCGGGAAGGTAAATGATGGAAACAACATATTTTTTTCCCACGCCAATATGGAGTAAGCAAGTCGAGTTTGACAATAACCAATTAGCTAGAGAGGTATATGAATATAGGAACCATAAACCTAATCAGAATCTTTCTAACGTAGGAGGTTATCAAGGCGACTTATTTCATAATCAAAAATGGCTAGATATGGTTGCCCGTAATATTCCTCAGAGAGAAGATAAGCCCTTAAAGGATTTGGTTATATATCCTTGGGCTAATATAAACTACCCAGGTGCTTATAATATGAGACATATGCACTACGACAGAAACTTACTTCTCTCTGGTGTATATTATGTAAAGGTACCAAAAAACTCTGGTACAATAAGGTTTTGGGACCCTCGAGGTCCACTAATTTATGCTCAAAGAGATAATGAGTACTTTAATGAAGCTACTTCTTCTCAGCATATATTTCCAGAACCAGGATTACTACTGTTCTTTCCCACATGGTTAGAACATGAGGTTACACCAAATGAAAGCGACGAAGATAGAATAAGCATAGCATTTAATGTAAAGACAAGTTTTATACTTGAGGAAAAGAGGATGGCCATTTAAACGTGAGAGTTAAGGTTAGAAATAATAATGTAGAAAGTGCAGTACGCGTTTTCAAAAAGAAATGTAATGAGGTGATGTTTGAGTACAGAGAACGAGAATATTACGATAAGCCCAGTGCTAAAAGACACAAAGCCAAGCAATCAGCAAAAGCTAGAGAGCGAAGAAGACAACAAAAAGACGATATATTCCAAGGAAGAACAAAAAAGTTCAAACCGAATTTTTAAATCTGCTACTCCTAAATATACAGTTGATTGGTACGTTAAATGGTTTTCATCAATGATTTTAATTTGTGCAATATCAATAAGATCAGCACAGATTAATCCGTTATTAGACTTAATACTTTCATTCACGGGAATGATAGGTTGGACATATGTGAGCATAGTATGGAAAGACAGAGCACTAATACTACTGAACGGAGTAGCAACAGTACTACTGGCGACAGGTTTATTAAGCCACTTCGCACAGTAGGAAATTTATTTAAAGGAAGAAGGATACTCTGGGAAGACCCAGACCCTGACGAAATGTCCATTGATAACGCATACAAAACGCGTTGGATATGGTATCACACAATCTTAGGATTAGAACTACTTATGGTTAATATACTACTTGTAGCCATCCTAATTGTATTAGCAGTAAAACTTTAGGAGTCGATTATGGACGGAACTAATTTTGAATTAGTGGGCGATTTTATGGAATCAATGGATCAAGAGGTCCGTATAAAGCCTACTTTTCCAGATGATAGGATACAGAAATTAAGACTGGACTTGATAGAAGAAGAACTAGATGAGCTTCAATACGGCATCGACAATAAGGATTTGGTCGAAATAGCCGATGCACTTACAGATCTATTGTATGTGGTATATGGGGCAGGACACTCGTTTGGAATAGACTTAGATGAATGTTTCCACGAAGTGCATCGCAGTAATATGAGTAAGCTAGGTCCGGATTTTAAACCAATAAAAAGGGAAGATGGAAAGGTAATGAAACCTGCCACATATTCCCCACCTGATCTCAAAACTGTACTAGCGATCTGAATAAAATAGGTGATCGCCTATTGTCGTTTTATGACTATATGCGTCTGCCCAGTATGGACTCACCTTATTATTATGATACCAATAAATATTATTGGGCAGTACAGGTGAATCTTTATTTTTAAACCTCACGTATGCAATCACTTTTGATAGATTGAATACTGCTTTAGTGGTAGGTTCATCACTTAAACCATCGCAGTACCAACTAAACTGACAGATCCACTTTCCTCTTCGTTGATCTCGTTGCCTCACCACTGCACACACTGTATTGGGCCACCTCGAATCCTTTACCCGATTTAAAGTTACATCCGCTACCGCGTACATACCTTGTATCGACTGATTCCTTGCTTCCCAGTAAATATTCTCTGCTAGACATTTCACTTCGTCTGCCATTACCCAAGTACTGCTCGCCATCAGACTGACAGCTAGTATTACTCCTCTCATTTAAAGACTCCATTACAAATTTACCCCGCACTTGATTCATAGTACATATCCTCTACAGCTTGTATCTCTATAGGAGGGCGTACCTCGTTGAGCTTCATCAAAGTTATTTCGGCTTTATACTTACCACCGTAGCCCATGTTAGCTCTACGGTGCTTTTCAAGTGTGCCTGCTATAACTGCCTTCCGCTCGGTTTCAAACAGTCCGACAATATATATTGCATCGCCTATACCACCGTTCTCCATTACGGATCGCATAATAGTTAGATACATTTTATCACTCATGATCTAACCTTTGGTAGCGGCGCGACGGACGCGAGGTGAATTTGGCTTTCGCTTCGCACGAAAGCTGCCATGGGATACGATCTTTTTGCCGTCCCGTCTCATCTTGTTGATCTGAGGTCGGGTCAGATCTCCCCGTATTAGTGTTTTCGACATGTTTTTTCCACTCCCGTTTGCCGTTTTCTAAAAGGAACTTTGCAGTAGCGATATGTGCTTCTATAGTCTCCACTACATAGTCGTCATAGTTTTTCTTTTTAGGCTGTCGCCGCCTTATTCGTGGCACAAGCCTTTGTGTTTACGATAACCACGTTTCGACCTTTTCTTTCGGTCAGTCTCTTTTCTACTACGAAAGGGACTATCCTGATCGAAAAGGATAAAATGCGATCTTGTTTTGTTTCTCTTTATTTTCATACTGCGTATTATGTCACGAAATAGCTCATAAGTCAAGGATTATTTTTTTCTTGTCACTAGAAAAATGAAAAATATTTTTGTTAGATGCAGCCCGCCTATCCCAGCATCCCAACTACATGGTCAAAAATAATACTTGTATTATGCCAAAAAGTGTGATAAAATATAAACCTAATTGTTGAGAGATAAAGTCAATCGACAACTTCTTATAACCTATGCTGGCGAAAAGAGTTTGAATATTTATGCACTTGGAGTGGAATCGGAATTAAGGGAGATTCCATCTCCAACTCCATAATATTATGAAAAGTGCTCTTGAGTCAGCATAATCCCAAAACCTACCGATTCAATTCTAAGGAATCTCGACAACTATTATGACCATGTTAATTCGATACGGTCATAATACCCCGCCTTAAATTCCTCCTATTTATCTAAAAATTCGTCTTAATTTCGTACAATTCGCCGTGATTCAAAATTTTTTTACCCGTAATACTTGTGGGTAATTTTAAAAGATTATTCTTAGCGCGTATCGTTGTAGAATATGAATGGAATTATTAGTAGTATTACAACTGCAAAAAGACCGATAAAGAATTCCTCGAATCCTCCAGAAAATAATATAGATGGTGACATTATTAGTACATATATCCACCACATACCTGTTAATATTTCTTTCACCCGTTGAGACCCCTGTTTAAGCGATCATGAACGCGTGCAAGAATACTGCACCCGCGAAGATTGCCAACCCCGCTGCGATTATTAACTGCTCATCCATTTTGACACTCCCTATTTTGTACTGCATTATAACCTTTCTCGTCATAGAAAAGTTTCCCGTATTTAGTAATAGTACTCCACTTCTTTCGTGTAACCGCCTCACTATTTACAATACCCCTTTCTTGCATTAGGTGAATAAAAGCTAGTACGTCCCCGCACTCCTCTTCCAATCTACCTTTCCATTCTTCGTCTTCGTACTTTAAAACTTTCGCACAGGCTTGCACTAACTCGCCACATTCTTCCATGAGCTTAATATAGACATTATTCAATTTAGTTCCTTAAGAGCTGTCTCTAGGTTTTTGAGGGTTGCTTTTGGAGCTTTTTCCAAGCCCAGTAGAGAATCCACTTCGATTGCCAAAGAATCAGCAATATTTGAAACGATTTCAGTTTTTGTGACAGGTAATTCACCAGTTTTAGTTTTATAGATTTCACGTCTGTAAACTCCTTCTCTCGATAACTTACCAATTATTGATTTTATACTCTTATTGAGTTCTTTTGCTAAAGATTCAACCGTTTCCCTATTTGGGTTGGTTTTATACTCTTCAACGATGTACTGCGTCTGTTCCTCACTGTAGTTCATCCATTTGACCTTTTATAAATTTAGTTACTGATTCCATGAATTGTTGAATTTGATCCATTTGTGCCCCTTCCGTCTTCTTAATAGCAGGGTCGGGATTACCCAGCTCTAGCGTGATCTGTTCTGCATCGCCTTCGCACTTAGCAATTACTTGAGTGCAGTACTCCAACACTCCAGCAGGAATGTTCTCAGGTCCAATAGCAGCAGCATATTCCATTACTAGGGAATCGTATCGTTCTTGTAGTAATCCACATTCTTGCTCTAGTTCTCTAGACGTAACAAATAACTGGGTCAATTTTTCAAATCGATCAGTTATCTCTACTTGTAGATTACCGATTTCGGCTGTAATAGTCTCAACTTTACGATCGATTGGGAACTTTATTACATTGCTCATTTACTTCTCCTGTTATATCTTTTACCCACATAGGTATAAATTCCCTATCTAGCTTTTTGTTCAAAAGCGGATCGGGGATAAACTCTGTTTTCTTTCGATTAAGCAGAGGGTCAGGCACAAAAGGTGCATTGTTTTTAAACATAAAATTTCTCACTTAAAATTTTCATCTGAGTATTATCTCACGAATCGACACTTATGTCAAGAATTATTTTCACTTACCCATAAAAAAACCGCCACTCGATTGCTCAAATGGCGGTTCCAGCTTTCTGCTTTTTTATGGGTGTGCCTACATTATGTCGCGGCAGAAGGATGAAACAGAACTCTAAAACTCAAAACCTTCTAGCTGTCCGAGCAAGCCAACTCCTAATCGCCTTTAATTCCGTCCGATTAGTGACGTTAATGAGGGCTTCAGACAAGAATAAGTATTTACTGATATCTTTACTGCCTTATCCTAAGGACTAAATACAGTCTAGGTCTCTGGCTTCCCTCATTTATTAAAACATATTATCTCACGAAATTAGCACTTATGTCAAGAATTATTTTCGCTTAGGTACTATATATTTTTATGCCACTTATCTATTATCCAGTAACTAACTCCTTCTCTGCTATGGGGGTTAGCCACTTCTATTCTTTTGCGACTCCAGCACCCACAACAGTCGAAATCGTGCGTACAATAGTTTCTCATGTCAAAGTGTAATCCTAGCTGTGCCACTATAGAGTCACGGGTTATGTTCAGTTTATTACTACTAACGTGAAGGTGGTACATATTATACATTTCTTCGCCTAGCTCATCCTGCATATCCATAAAACCGATAGACACACGGGCATCTATTGCTTTAGCTAGATTTGCTACTTCCCATCCGTATGTTTCTCTAATCTGACTAAATTCCCAAAGCATGATTGTCCTCTCGTTTTTGTACTAAATTGGTGGAGAGAGTTGGATTTGAACCAACGAACCTTGCGGGTCGGTTTTACAGACCGATTGCTTTAACCACTTGCATACCTCTCCTATTTTCTACCACGAAAGGGGACACGAAGTCCCCTGAGGTGGTCAAACTCTCGACTAGGAAATAGCTTGTAAAAGAGTTTCCAAGTCAGCAAAGCCAGCCTTGTTTAGGCTTACGAACTCAACATTAAGCTCGGCTTCGATTTTAGCTACCAAATCAGCTTTTCTCACCTGAGGTGGACGCTTGGTAGGCTTAGCTTGGGCAATGTATACACCCAGAGCCGAGAGCTTAGCAATAACACTTCGCTCAGTTTTGCTGAACTCAGATGCTAACTCATTAACAGTAGCACGAGTAGGGGCGGCTTCGTAGCGTGAAACCATGTTGTCAATAACTTCCTGAGGATAGTTAGAGCTTTTGTTTGCAGTCATAGTCATAGTGTTTTCTCTCCCGAAAAATAATTTATTTAATGTTGCTCTCAATTTCATAATACTATTATCTCACTAAAAAGCTGTTGTGTCAAGATATTTTTTCCATTTCCTCCACATTTTTTTCTCAGCTTTTCGTGCTTCCACTTCCCAAGGGGCGTTCCAATAGTCAACATCAAACGCCTTGCCCTTGAATGTAGCAGGTGTACCTAAATCCAATCCATCAAACTCATACTGCTTAACGTGAGTCATTTCGTGGAATACAGTCATGAGGGTTAGCCTATCGTTATAACGATCAGATAGACGAATTATATAGTCATCCCCATCTTGATA
>Ga0209404_10001717_pt1 | contig 14383 bp, 10 predicted proteins | sample TroAtlMetagenome_2_FD_187447 | JGI IMG/M metagenome (GOLD analysis project Ga0209404, IMG submission 187447) | Marine eukaryotic phytoplankton communities from Atlantic Ocean - Tropical Atlantic ANT8 Metagenome (SPAdes) (version 2) | ecosystem: Environmental > Aquatic > Marine > Oceanic...
AAGCCAACAGTTCAAACTACGGATCAAGGAGATGGTATACTCGGTTCAATATATTTCATGGCTCCAGAACAATTTGAAAGAGCTGAATTGGATCAACGAACTGATTTGTATGCATTGGGTGCGATTTATTATTATGCTCTGACCTCTAAGTACCCATTCGATGGTGATACTGGTCCATTAGTAATGGCGGCTCATCTTAATGGAGAAGTTCGTAACGTTGCAGAGCTTAGAGAAGACCTGCCTCTATGGTTAACAGATTGGGTCATGAATTTAATCAGTAGAAATCCAGATGATCGTCCTAAGGATTCTCGCGATGCTTATGATTCTTTTTGTCAAAACGTTAAACCTAGGGTCACAACTAAAGAGAATCAGGACAATCAAATTCAACCTAAAATAAATTTGGCATTACCCAGTAAGAATAAATCTATTTCCTCTTTTTCAAATGCTGAGCTTACACAGAATGATAATTTTTTAAAAGGTGCTCAAGAATCATTTGAAACTACTAATGACCAAAGTAAACGACCATCTTTATGGCTGCTTATTAGTCTTCCTATTCTAGTCGTTTTTATAGTGTCGTTTGTTCTATTGAAGTCTGGAGAGAAAAAAGTAATAGAAGAAAGGAATTCATTAATTCAATCACTTAACGAAGCCGAGGAGCCAAAGGGAAATTCTCTTACTGTTAAGGAATTTATGATCTTCATGAAGTCACAACCAGACAATGAAATTGGTCGAGATAATGTAACCGCTTCGATTACAACTTTGGCAAGGTTGAGAGGTGAAAGTGTAGAAAAGGAAATATTCAATCAATTGTCTAATTTAAAAAATGGATATCCTACCATTAGAGCTGGTTTAATTGGGGTTATGATAGACAAAGGCTATCAGGCAGGCTTGCCAGCGATATTGCCTATGCTAGATGATAAGAATGACCAGGTTGTTGATGCTGCTGTTTATGCAGTAGGTGAGCTTGGGACGCTAGATAATGTAGGATTTCTATTAACCAAGCTTGAAACCTCATCTAATGATAAGGCTAATGCATTAGAAAATGCTGTTGTGAGAATTTGTTTAAGGAGTCCAGATCTCGAAATTCGAAATGCAGAGGTTCGTAGGGTTTTATTACAGGAAGCTCCAGATGGTATGTATCGTCTGAGGATATTAAGGATTTTAGGTTTTCTGGGTGGTGAAAAGGCTTGGGGTGATCTTAAAAAAATTCTTAACGGTAAGGATTTGGATACGATAAAAGCAGTCCTTCAAACTATTGGGTCGTGGCCTAACGGAGAGCCATTGAAAACGCTATATGAAATAATTGATAAGGAAAAAGATGAAGTTATTAAAAGGATGGCATTCAGGGCTTACGTACTACTTTTGTCAGCTCCTTCTGATCTTTCAGATGAAACTAAAAGCAAGGAAATTATTAATCTTTTTAAACTTAATTTTGGCCGCAACGATCAACTAAATTTAATTGGTGCGCTGGGCAATTTGGCTACTGAGAACGCGCTCAAGTTTGCTGATCAATTAGGAGATGAGAATGAAAAATTTAAGAATTACGCCGATTTAGCATCTAAGCAGATATCGCTTAATTTATCAAAAAGAATTGATTATAAAGAAGGGGAAATAGAGTATTCAGCGAAGAGCGGGCTAATCTTTGGAGAAGGCCTATTTAATTATGATTCATCTCAAGAAGCTTTGATAGGTTGGACTAATCCGCAATATTATGTTGCATGGCCAATAAGTTTTTCTAATCCAGGTGAATATGAATTAACTTTAGATGTTGAGAAACCCAGAGGCGGAGGAGGAGAATTTGAAGTTGTCTTAGCATCTAATAGGGAAACACTTAAAGTGCCCCAAGGTGACGGTTTTAATAGAGTGAGTATTGGAAATTTTACAATAGAGAATACTGGCACTTACCGAATAATCGTAACGGGCCTTAACCTAGAGCGGAGCGAAGGTGAGCTTATGCGGCTTCGATCCCTAACGGTGAAGAAATCTAATTAGAATTATTTTTCTTGCTCCCAAGATTTTACTTTATTGTTTTCGAATTCTACAATCGCTGAGGTGTAAGGTATGTATCCCACATTAGTTGAATGGTAGAAAGGGGAGCAGTGCTCATAGTGGTGATAAGAATGGTAATCGTTGTAAAGAAATCGTTGGCTCATGATGGGCATCAGAGAAGAATATCTCCACTTCTCCATCGGTGCGCCGTTTGAGTTGCCTTCCTTAATGCCGGAGGGCCTTCCCCATGCAAGATAAACAGCATCTTGAGACATTCCCCTCAATATGAGTCCATTAGAAACGGCTTTTTTTTCTTGGCCCGTTAAAGCTGAGTACATTGTAGGATTTTCCTGAATTCTTGATTCGATTGTGGATGTGCAGTTGCAAAGAAAAAAAGTCAAAAGAACTAGATATATATGGTTTAACTTGATATTTTTCATAGTTTCTAAGTCATCAAATAATTTTAGTATATAAACCTATATTATCTTACAAAGAAATACTCAAGTGGAAGATCAATACGGACATTTAATATCGTATTTACGCATTTCTGTAACGGATAGGTGTAATGAGCGGTGTGCTTATTGTATGCCATCTGAGTTTCAAGAATGGCTTCCTCGCGAAAAAGTAATGAGTTACGAGGAGTTATTAAGAGTGGTGGAAGTGGCGGCTGGTCTTGGTGTAAATAAAATTAGAATTACAGGTGGAGAGCCTTTGACTAGAAGAGATGTAATTCCCTTCATTAAATCGGTCGCTGTTATACCTGGAATTAACGAGGTGGGAATATCTACTAATGGAACACTACTTTCAAGACCCATTGATGGATTTTCTACGGCTGCTGAGGCTCTTGCTGAGGCTGGGGTTAAAACAGTTAATGTTTCTCTAGATACACTTGATGAAAAAACCTATGTAGCAATTACTGGGCGTCCTTTTCTGTCGAAGGCGATTGATGGTATTGATGCTGCGCTTAACGCAGGTTTTGATAGGGTTAAAATTAATTCAGTTTTAATGCGTAGTCGTACTGAAGATGAATTAATTAAATTGCTTGATTTTGCTTGTGAGAGAAATTTGCTCTTAAGGTTTATTGAGATGATGCCGGTTAGTACTAAGGATGTGCTGACTGATTGTAACTTTCTTCCTTGTGGAGAAGTCATTAGCTATTTATCTGAAAGGTTAGGGAAATTGCAGGCGTTACCTGATTTTAAAACAAACGGTCCTGCTTCTTATTATTCAGTTCCCAAAAGAGATCAGGTTATAGGTTTTATTGGAGCAATGACAAATCTGCATTTCTGTGATTCATGCAATAAACTTAGGCTAACGTGTGATGGTAAATTGAGGCCATGTCTTGGTAGTCATTTGGAATTTGATTTGTTGTCAGAGATTCGAAAAGGAGTTAACGATGCAACGATAGAAAATTTTATTCGTGCCGTAGTATTAAGAAAACCAAAGGCTCATGAATTTAAAGAAAATTACCAGCCTGACCGTAAAATGATTGCCATAGGAGGTTAAATAAATGAGTAAGTTATCTCATATTAATGAAGAAGGAGAAGCTTCAATGGTTGACGTTGGAAACAAGGATGTTGTTTCTAGAGTGGCTATTGCTTCTGGTTTTATTAGATTAAAATCACCGACAATAGATTTAGTTTATGATAATGGGATTAAAAAAGGTGATGTTTTGACTGTTGCGAAGATTGCTGGAATATCGGCAGCAAAGAAAACAGCAGAAACAATTCCTCTGTGCCATCAAATTCCGATATCACATATCAGTATTGATTTTCTCAGAGAGGATCAGGGGATTTCAATTAAATCCACAGTAAAGACTCAGGCCCAGACCGGAGTCGAGATGGAGGCATTATCTGCCGTGAGTGTTTCCGCGCTAGCTATTTATGATATGTGTAAAGCCGTGGATAAGGAGATGCAAATTGAGGGAATAAGGCTAGAACTTAAAGAAAAGAGCACGGCTTGATCGAAATGAATTCAGTTATCTTTTAGAGCTAAGAAGTGGCTATGAAGTTTTTTAAAATAAAATATTTAAAGAGGCCTCTTATGCGATGGTTTCTCTTAATAGCATTAATTGGATCAAGTGTATGTTTAAGTAGTGGAAAAGAGAATGATCCTCTTTTGATCCCTGATAGTGACGATGATGTGCCGGGAGTGGGGCCAATTAGACGCACTGACTGGTTTAGAGGTGTATGGAAAAACCGAAGGAGTTCTTGGCTCAAAAATGAAAAGAAAAGTGATAAAGGGGGTATTGTTTTTTTAGGTGATTCGATCACTCAAGGGTGGGGTAAGGATTTTAGAGGATTATTTGGTGATCTTAATGTAGTGAATCGTGGAATTAGTGGTGACACTAGTCGGGGGCTCCTGCTTAGACTAAAGGAGGATGTTATAGATTTAGATCCGTCAGCGGTGGTTTTGATGATTGGAGCAAATGATCTCGCCGAGAGAGCCAAAAATGAAATTATTTTTCAGAATGTGAAGAGTATTATAAATGCTTTGAAGTCTCACAGTGCTGAGATGCCGATCATTTTGTGTGAAACATTTCCATGCGCACCTGATGATTACCGGCCTGTTAAGGAGATTAAAAAAGTCAATGAACTGTATTCTAAAGAGTGGAGTAAAGACTCTCAGGTTAAGGTCGCGAAGACATATTCTTTATACGCGGGAAGTGATGGCGCATCCTTGCCAAAATTTATGCCCGATCGGGTTCATCCTAATAGAGAGGGGTATATAGTCTGGGCCAATGAAATGAGAAGTATCTTTTCAGAGCTGGATTTAGGCGATTCATACCCTGACGCATTGGCATGGATTCAATTTGACCGTTATGACAAGGAGGCAGTTCTTTATAATGGATTTTACATGTACTACACAGATCGTAGTAAGCCTTTAGAATTCAATATTGATGTTCCTCCAGATCCAAATCATAAACTTGCTTTCCAGTGGGTTGCTAAATTGGGATCGGTTCGTTCTATGAGCATAGAACTCAACGGTAAAAAAGTTGTAGTCAGTAATGAGGCCTTAGGTAACGGCAAACAATCCTTTTTCTGGAAGGTTTTAAGTGTTTCGGATTTTGGAATTCTTAAAAATGAGGAGAATAAAAATTATAAACTTAAAATTCATTATCCTGAGAATGCGGTAGATGATGCAGTTATAGCTGGTTTTAGACTCATTGACGATGAGGCACAATTGGAAAACGATAATCTGAAAAGAACTAGAAGTAGAGTTGAATTTATTTCGCCAGGCAGGATGTCGGATGCTCAGCAAAAGAATTTCCGTATAGATCGAGTCAAATTAAAAGAAAGGGTAAAGAGTGATTGGGTGGGAAAGAAAAAGTTGTCTAACAAACAAGTTAATCAAGATAAGTTCCTTTCGGCAGCAGCCTTTTTTGGAGACACTGTAATTAAACACGGAACGGATAAATATGGCCCAAAGAAGACGCCAATGTTTGTTAGGTTCTTGCATCGTGAATTATTAAAATCTCCAGCTACGCTTTGCTTTCAACCACCCTCATTAGGGGGTCCGGCTCATCCTGTTGAGCAAACTCAATTTGACAGGTCTCAGAATTTATTAAGGACCCTTGCTGGTATCAGTCAAATGACCGGTGACTCACGGTATGCATACGCTGCAGCTGAGGCTGTAAGTTATATGTTTGAAGAATATTCGACCATCGGTTCTGGTTTGGTGATTTTTGGAAATCACATGACAATCGACCTGTTTAACGATTGTTCTTATAGTGATGGAAGGTCTGGGGATATTTTTGAGTTAGGCTCGATTTTCCCTTTTTATGAATTCATGTATTCAGTATCACCTGATAAAACTGAAAAATTCGTAAAAGGTTGTTGGGAAGCCTTTGTTAGGGATTGGAATGTTATGCATTACAATCGGCATGCAAGCTTTCATAAGAATGTAGATTTTTCAAAAACCTGGGAACGTCCTTTACTTCCAGTTAAAGACCTTCCCGAAAAAATGGAAGTCTTAGGGTTTTTAGGTGTTGGTTTAGACCTTGCAATGGGAGGATATTTTTTGGGTTGTCTTCATGATGATTTGAAACCTAGAAAATGGGCTAACCGTTACTATGATGTCCTATCATATCATAGAGATGCTAAAACAAATATTTGGCCAATGCTTTTATATACCCCAAGTATTCGGCGTAATCTTGAAGTTTACCGTGAAGCGTTTCCAGAAGCTAATGTTACAGAGCCTCGCGTGATTATATCAAGTTGGGTTCACAGTATGCCTGCATTCTTTTTAGGCGCGCTGGCGTCTGTTGAAATGGGAAAATTATATGGTAATGACGAGGAAATAGTTAATCTTCATCACCGCATAGATGATTGGATAATCGGCTATCTTAAAGCGGCATACGATAAAGACAATAAGGCTCTGAGGAGTATTATTTTGGATGGAACAGACGTAACTGATCATGTTTTTAAGGAAGGCAAAGCGTTACATGGGTGGGGGTCTAGAGAAGGGGATTCTTTTGCGCTTCAAGTTCCAAGCGCTTCATTTTTTGCCGCGATTTCTAAGGCTTACCGTTTGGCTGACGATGACAATAGAAAATTATATTGGGCTTATTTAAGGAGTTTATTTATAGGAAGTGATTTTGGTGATATTGGTGAAGGTCCAAAGAATCAGCCTAAATTTAACTACGATAATTTAGCGTTTGAACCGGCTCACATTTTTTCTTTAGTCGATATTTACAGGGTTCATAAAAACCCTGAATTCTTAAAATTTATTGAGCATTTGGGTGTCAAAATGATCGAATTAAGGCAGGATCCAAAATCAGGGCTTTTTTCTAGAAATCCAGACTACAAAGATACTTATAGAACAAATAAAATTCATAAGGAGTCTTGGGAAGGTATAACTGTGCGCGAGCGGATGAGAAAAGAATTTGATTATGACCGCCCTAAAGTTGTGGCATTAGATGTTGTGGAGCCATTGGCTTTATTGGCTATTCATGCTGCGAGAACAAACCAGTTTGATAAGATTCCGAGGTGGCATAGCGGAGGGCAGTGGGGTAGTGACGGTTCAGGGCATGTTATCAGCAGTGATTTTGAAAGGTGGTTTGATTCACAAAAACTTAAAGTTCACTATGAAAAAAATAGATTACTTTTGCGACAAAGGGGCTTTGAAGTTGGGGATAATTGGTTTCCCAAAGAATAAAATATTTTCTATTTTAAATATCAGATGAATTTAACGAAATTTATAAAGTTATTAATTTTCATAAGTTTTTTACTGCAATTCGCACTGTTTATTATTAATGCGGAGCCAGTTAGAAAAGTAGTAACAAGCCCAAATACGGAACCTTTGGAGCCTGCCGATTCTATGAAGCTAATGAATCTGCCTAAGGGTTTCTCTTTGGAACTCGTAGTTTCTGAACCTCAAATAAGTGAGCCTGTTGCTCTTACTTGGGATGGTAATGGTAGAATGTATATCGTTGAGATGCGTGGATATATGCAAAGCATTGATGGCTTAGGAGCAAAAGATCCAGTTGGTCGAATTAGTCTTTTTGAAGATACGAACGGTGATGGTAGCTTTGATAAGCAAAGTATATTTCTTGATGGTTTAATTGAACCGAGAGCAGTTCTTTATGTCGGTGACGGTTTACTCATTGGTGAGCCATCTGATTTATGGTATTGCAAAGATGTTAATGGTGATGGAAAAGCGGACACTAAGGAAAAAGTTTATGATAAGTTTTCTCTAAGAGAGAGTAACGTCGAGCATAAGGCTAATGGGCTAATTCTTGGAATTGATAATTGGGTTTATGTATCTCAGCATGGACGGCGTTATCAATTTAATAATGGAAAGTTTCGGCATGAACAAGTTCCAAGGCTTGGGCAATGGGGGTTAGCTCGTAATGATGAGGGCCGTTTTTTGTTTTCATCGAACAGTAACCCTGCGACTGGATTTTTTATTTCACCTGAATATCTAGTTCCAGGAAGGAATAAAGGACCCGAAAAATTAATTACTGGCTCTGTGGTGAAAACTGGCAAATATAATGAGGTATGGCCTGCTATGGCGACTACTGATTTGCAGAGTGGAGTAGGCGCATCCCGAAGTATTGATGGTACTTTGCGTGGTTTTACTTCTGCTTGTGGCCAAAGTTTTTTTCGCGGTGGTGGGTTAGGGGACGATGTAAGGGGCAATTATTTTATATGTGAACCTGTTGGACGCCTCGTAAGAAGATCGACAGTTAAATATTTGGCTTCAGGTCACTTAGAATTATCTAATCCGTATGAAGATACTATTGGTGAGTTTATTACTTCAAGTGATGGTAATTTTAGGCCCGTTAATACTTATACAGGACCAGACGGTTGCCTTTATATTGTTGATATGTACCGAGGTATAATTCAGGAAAAAAGTTTTATGACGCCATATCTTAAGCAGGAGATTCTAAAACATGGGTATGACAAAAATATTGGGAAAGGAAGAATTTATAGATTAAAAAGAGAAGGTTTTTTACCTGAGCAAAAACCTAATCTCTTAGACGCTAAACCAGAGCACCTAGTCGACTCTTTGAAGCACCCTAATGGTTGGTGGAGAGACACGGCTCAAAGTATAATAGTAAATCGAAGCCTTGTTCAATTAGTTCCAAATTTAGAAAAGGTATTAACTAGTGATAATGACCCTCTTGCTCGTCTCCATGCTTTATGGACTTTAGATGGGTTGTCTAAATTAAGTAATAAAGTGGCTTTAGTCGCTTTGAAGGATACAGATGACAGGGTAGTTTCTGCAGCTTTGCGATCAATAAATTGGGAGCCTATTTATTATCCTCAGATTAAAACTGTCATAGCTGATTCTAGTCCAAGGGTCATAGCACACGTTATCTTGGCGCTTGGTCAGAATGATTTTGAAGTGAGCAAGGATTTAATTTTAGAATGTATTTCTAGATTTCCTATGAACGAATTGGTTCTGCGCTCTGTGCTTGCTGTGGTTTCAAGAGAGGATCTTAGAAATTACAAAGATGAAATTATATCAAATCGATTTTTTAAGGAAAATAATAAAACAAAAGAATCTGAAAAATGGCTAAAACGATGGAACGATTTTGTTCTTAATTAGTGAATTTTTTGTATAAAAAAATAGATACAGTTAATTTATGGAAGTTGGAATAATTACAGTTTCAGATAGGGCATCGTCAGGTGAATATGAAGACCACGGAGGGCCAACGCTTAAGTTAGAGGCAGAAAAAAGAGGGTGGATCGTGATAGCTGATGCTATCGTTCCTGATGACAGGGATAGAATTAAAGATGCTATTTTGTCATTTGAGGCTCAAGGTTGTTCTCTGATATTGACTACGGGAGGAACAGGAATAACAGAGAGGGATGTAACACCTGAAGCAGTTAGAGATATTATGAGGGTGGAGATTGATGGGTTTGGTGAACTTATGAGAATGCGTAGTGTAGAAATCACGCCTAACGCTATATTATCTAGAGGTTTAGCTGCCGTCGTTGGCCACTCACTAGTTATCACTCTACCAGGAAAACCAAAAGGGGCTGTTGAGTGTTTGGAATTCGTTGAAGGTGCAATTCCTCATACAGTAAAATTGTGTATCGGTGAGCCTTCCTCATGCTGATGTTTGCTAACATTATAGCAAAATGTTTCTATTATAATAAAAATATGAATTTATAATAGCATAATTATTAATGGTTTGTTAGTGTTAACTAAATCATTGTTCTTCCCATGTCTTCCCGCTGCTACCAAGCACTTGTTTGTGCACTTATATTATTTGTTTGTTTATATATATCAAAGTCTAATGATGAGGCTGTCAATTTAGGTCTTAGAAAAGTTGATTTCAGTCGTGATATGAACGGTTGGACAACTGTTTCTCAATCTAAATCAATTGAATATGGTGAATGGAGGACTTCCATGGTAAATAGTCCTGGTGGAGCATGGGGAGGAGTTGTTGATACTGTTACTACCTTAGTTTGGGAAGACTTTAAAACTGTAAGGTCTAATGAATTTCAAAGAACAAAATTAGGAAACTTTGAGGATGGTGTGATGATTGAATCAATAGATCCATTTGTGCCGAGTAATGCCACAAATTACACTCAACAAGAAGTGAATAGTTATCTTGTTAGTCCAAGAATAGACCTATCAAGGAGTGCTCAAGATCATATAATTTTTCAATATAAGAGTAATCCAAGTTTCGATTTAGCTGTATGGATCGGTAAGAATGATGGATCATTGTGGAATGGAATATGGGAACAAAGTCAGGCTGCTAATTCAAATAATGCCATCAGTCGTTCGGTTGGAAATGGTTTCACTGAGGTAGCTATAGATCTGGAAAATGCAGTAATTGATATGAATACATGGCTAAATGCTAATGGCTTTTCTGAGAGTGTGATTAGTCCACAAACTGACGAAATTTTCATTACAATAGTTGCTAAAGATGTCGCTAGTAGGTGGTTAGGAACTAGTAATCAATCACTCGAAATAAAATCAATATGGACACCTAGTTATTATGGTGATGGGCAGCCTAATAAAGTGTTCATCGAACCGATGATTGTTCTCAACCATAAATTAAATACGGTCACTTTTTCTGGGTCGATAGGCAAAACCTATGAAGTAGAGATTAGTAATAATTTAAAAGACTGGAGTGCTTCACATTCCTTTACACTGACAAGTGATTCAGAGACTTATCCAATATCTTATTTTCTTCAGGAAAAGCCGGCAAGGTCATTTTTCCGCTTAAAACAACAACCATAATTTTATGCACACTAATTATTGGGCTAATATAATATTATTTATAATTTTACTCACATACAGTTCTTCTCTGAGAGGAAACGATCAAGCGATTGAATTAGGTCTCACCAAAGTTAATTTCAGTAGTAATCTTGATGGATGGACAACGGTCACCGAATCTGAACAGATTAGATATGGTGAATGGAGAAATAATAACCCAATCAACCAAGTTGGTTGGGGAGGTGGATGGGGAAATTGGGGGCCAACTGTAGTATGGGAAAATTATAAAACAGTAACATCCAATGAATTTAAAAGAAATTCTTTCAACGGTGAATATGGTTTGGTTATTCAATCAATTGACCCGTTTGTTCCAAGTAACGCGACTCAATACACCCCCAAACAGCTGGGTAGTTATATAGTTAGTCCAAGAATAGATTTGTCACGGAGTGATAATGATCATTTGTTTTTTCAGTATAAACGTGACCAGGAAATAAAATTAGAAGTATGGCTTAGTAAAGATAATGAGTCATATCTAGGAATCTGGGAGGAGAATCCTAGCCGGTATATAAACCATATCAATGTAAGTTCACTAGGGAATGGCTTTAGCCAAGTAAGAATAAATTTACAAAACTTGTTAATAGAGATGGGGCAAATTTTGATTAATAATGATTTGGAGGATTCAGTAATAAGTCCAGAAAATGATGAGTTATACATTGTCTTTGTCGCATATGATAATGCAAATAGACGAATAGGTTCGGTGCCAAATACAATCGATATTAAATCAATATGGACGCCTTCATATTATGGAGTAGACCAAAATAATGAAGCCAATATTGAACCTGAAATTAGACTCGAACCTGGAACTGAGAGGGTTACTGTTTTAGGAAAAATTGGCGAAACTTATGAGCTGCAAAAGAGCCTAGATCTTGACCGTTGGGAGGTTTCACATTCTTTTACACTTAAAACTCGATCTGAAACTTATCCATTATCATATTTTCAGGAAGCTTCAAAGAGAACTCAATTTTTTCGTCTGAAACATAAACCATAACTTGATTGTTAGTACCTATTCAATTGGTTGTGGGATTGAGAGTTTTTAACAATTTTGGAGATTAACAATGTGACCAAGATCGTCGCAACCAGTCCCATTCCTAATAGTACCCATTCAAAGGATGACTTTTTTCCATTTATGAAAGCTTCTCCCATTGTTCCCATGAGCACGTAAGTGGTAGTTCCAGGAATCATTCCTATCCAAGAAGCAAAAATGAAATGGAAGAATCGAATTTTTGTTATTCCTAAAGCATAGTTAAGTAAAAAAAAGGGGATAATTGGGCTTAGTCGGGCCAAAATAACAATTTTCCAGCCATTCTCGTTTATTTCATTATCTATAGATTGAAACTTTTTATTTTCTAAAAATCTCTTTTCTACGCTTTTTCGCATTAAATATCTCGAAATCATAAAAGCACAAGTGGCTCCTAGTGTTGATCCGATTGAAACAAGGATCAGTCCTTTCCAAAATCCAAACAAAGCGCCAGCAGTGAAAGTTAAAGGTGAGCCTGGTAACATCATTACAGTGCTAATGATATAAATAAGAATAAATCCAAAATATCCTAGCGGGCCGGAAGAGGCAGTTCTTTCTATTAAGTTGGGAATATTTTGAATGATCTCGAATTTGATTTGGCAAGCTATAAGAAGGCTTACAAATAAAAGTAAAAGGAACCATCTTTTTAGATAAAGCTTATTATTCATTTACTTTTTTCTGGCCTCAAAATGTAATACATGATGACCCCTAGCATTAAGCAGATTCCCGCAAGGAAGCTCATGGACCGTACCGCGATAATTCCCCAATGGCTTTGTAGGGATATTAATATAGATGCAAGGAAGACGGCTAAACCATTTAATATTTTAACAACAAGATTAAATGCCCCCCAATAAGTTCCAACTGAATTGATATTTGAATTAGATTTCGCACAGTCAACGACACCCTCCGCTTCAACTCCAAGGAGTACTGCAACCATTGGGCCTCCCATCCCAAAAACAAAGGCTGCGGTAATCAATGGTGAAAAAATTAAATCATTTCCTAATAAACCAGAACATGAGTAGACAATAGCTAATGCTATTGATGCCCACAACATACAACGTAACCAACCAAATCTCATTTGTACTCTTGGGACAAAGAAAAAGAAAGGTATAGCTACACCTATAAGTGGCCCCATCAAGGCGACACTGTCTTTTTCGGAGCCTCCTAATAAATCTTGTGCGATAAAAGGAGCTGCTGCTGTCATAATGGCAAAGGACATCTGAGAACCACCAAAAAGAGCAATTAATGCTAAGAATTTCCTGTGCTTTAATGCTCCAATAATTCCAGACCAGATATTGTCTTTCTTTTGATCAAGTGCTTTGTGCTCACTTCGGTTTAAATCTTCTATCGGGGATGCCCAATAAGGTAACGACATGAGTAGAATTGATCCGGAAGAGAAGATTATCCCAGTCAGGCCGTAGCCATGGGTATCGATTAGAAATCCACTAACTCCATTTCCAATTCCAGATCCTATAACAATTCCGAGACCGAGTAGTCCTGAGAGTTTTGATCTAATTTTTTTATCTCCTCTTGAGTAATCGTCAATTAGGCTCCAGTAGGGAATTGCATAGAAGGTGTAACCAATAAAAAATATTAGAAGTCCAGTTATTAATAATAGCCAATTAATGGGTTGGGTTAAGTTATGGCTACATAAAAAGGTTATAGCGAGACCGATTGGAGCCAGAAAAAAAGTAAAGAGTAATAAGGTTCGCCTTTGAAAACCTTTGCGTTTCCAGGAATCAGTTAACCTTCCGGCAATGGGATCACTTAAACCATCAAAAATTCGGAACCCTACGAATGCTGCGCCCAAAACAATTGGATCAAAGAGAGGAATGTTTAATTCCTTTTGGTTTCCAAATTTAAGTATCCATTGGTAAAGGAATCTAGCAAGGCTCATCATTCCTATTTGTCCACAGAGGAATAGAAAGTATCGATATAGAGACATGAGTTTCTTTGCTAAACTATAATTGTTTAACCCATGTTAACTTAGATATTTATTAAAGATAAATGATAACTGAGTTATTTTTTGGTGATTACATTGTTAGATTTAATGCTCTTGCAACTCTAAGTCCGTCAACGGCTGCTGATAAAATGCCCCCGGCGTAACCAGCACCTTCACCAGCGGGGTAAAGGCCCTCGGCAACGGGGCATTGAAATTTTGCGTCTCGATTAATTCTAAGAGGTGATGATGATCTTGTTTCTGTAGCAGTGAGGACAGCATCTTTACGGTCAAATCCTGAAATTTGGTTACTCACTCGATTAACCGCTCTTTGCATTGTTTTTACTACATAATTTGGCAAGCATTCTCTAAGATCAGTTAGAACTACTCCTGGTCTGTAAGAGGGAATAACTTCACCTAGTTTTGAGGATGCATAATTGTTCATAAAATCTCCTAGGAGTTGTGCAGGAGCTCTTCCTTCACTTCCTCCTATCTCATACGCTTTTTGTTCCCACTTTCTTTGGAAGTTAATTCCTGATAAAGGGTGTTCAGGGTTTTCAAAATCCTTTGGGAACACCTCAACCATGAATCCCGAATTTGCATTGGCATCTGCTCGAGCGTAAGAACTCATTCCATTGGTTACTGTATGCCCTGGTTCTGAACTTGCTGCTACGACTAATCCGCCGCGGCACATGCAGAAT
>Ga0209404_10001721_pt1 | contig 14361 bp, 7 predicted proteins | sample TroAtlMetagenome_2_FD_187447 | JGI IMG/M metagenome (GOLD analysis project Ga0209404, IMG submission 187447) | Marine eukaryotic phytoplankton communities from Atlantic Ocean - Tropical Atlantic ANT8 Metagenome (SPAdes) (version 2) | ecosystem: Environmental > Aquatic > Marine > Oceanic | place...
AAGTTATATGTTCCTGCGCTCATGTATATTTCTCCATGCTGAAATTATATCTCAAAGGACATAAATAGTCAAGTTTTATTTTTTAGGTGGTTATTATTAACTGAGTTTACCAAGTACTACATGATTAATTCCATTACCACTATTTGCACTTGGATCACGTATTATTATTCTAGGAGTTGACGAACCTCCATCTAGTGTTATATTAGAAGAGGCAAAAGTATTTCCACTACCCCCATGCAGCAAATGGCCATTGATAGTCCAACCGTTAGTAGTTGAAGCTCCAATAAAACCGCCCGAGGTCTGTACGTCTCCTTTAAATTCAGCGCTACCACCAGGTTCTACTCTAAATCCTTGTGTGGCTATTGCTCCGGTAGCTAAATTGAAATAAGAACCGTCGGTAGTAAAATCTGATCCGCCAGATAAATCAGTACCTGCAACATCTCCAGATGAAATAATTCCAGTTTTAATCTTCCCTCCATCAATAGTTGTTATATTATTTGTTCCGCCTGCTCCTAAATCATCCGCTAACGAATCAAACGTAACAAGTCCTGTAAAACTTATTCCTTGTTGTACTCCTCCGAAAGTTACGGTTCCGCTTCCTGTCTGATTCCCTGATGATAAAGTTTCAGCAGCACTAAAAGGAGCATAGAAAGTAGTACCTCTAGAACTACTAGCGGCAGGTGGACTAATACTCCAGTTCGCGGCATTACCACTGCCCGTAGCACCTATGGCTGGACTGAAAGAAGTATCTGCCAAAGTTGTAGCAAAATTATAGCTTGTAGAACCAGGTCTATCTGAGTTACCGGGAGTAGTTCCTGCTGACCCAATCCAATATAAGTATCCAGTTATGTTTCTGGGAGCATCATCTCCTGTAACACTAGCCCCCGCGGGTCCACCTTTAGCTTTTGTTAGGCTTTGTATTGTGGTTTGTGTCCAGAATATATAACCGTCTGAATTAGTACTTGCTTCAGATTTTACCTTTATTGTATAAGTAATAACTTCGGTATCATCAGTATTCGCAGTAGCAGTATGATCACTAATAGTAACAATATTATTAGAAACACTAGTAGGACCCCCTAAAGTAACATCACTACCAGTAACCGTTATAGAAGAAATGTACCAACTACCCATAGCCATATTCACTTCAGTAGTTCCACTTGGTAAACCTGGACTGCCATCTGTTTTACCAACATAAGTAGCTACTAAAGGTCCTCTGAATACTTCTATTGTGGTTCCTGAGCCTGTTATTGTTCCTGTGAAAGTTCCGTCATTAGCAGTACCATAAGCATGTGAATTATTGGGTTGAGAAATTGTAACCCCATATAATTTAGGAACTAATCCAATGATAGATATGGAATCAATAGCTACGTTTCCGGAAGGGGCTGTACCTGCGCTCCATCCTGACGGTTTCTCTCCAACCTCTACTTTGAATACTTTAGGCCAGTGTGCTTTATCATGTACGGCAGGAATACCATTAGCATTGTTATCGACAGGATCTAGAAAAGCCCAAGTACTGGTATCACTCCAATTTTGTAGTACAACATCAGAGCCCGGCCCTGTACGAGTAAACTTATATATAGCATCCTCAAAGTTATGTGCGGTTGCAGTAAGTATTATGTCATTATTAGTACCATTATAAGTAGGGCTCTTTGCAAACTCGTCATACGTAATACTATAATCTTCAGCGGTGAGCATGACTGTCTTACCATCTACACCTATAGAACCATCTTGTACTTTAACAATTTTGAAAGATTTAGTTTTACTATTGCTTTGGTCAGTAGACTCTCTAACGGTTACCGAAAAATCTAGTGAGGAACCGCTATTATATGCAATTCCTGAGGTTCCATCATGTAGTTTCCATGTAAGAGTTTGTCCTGTTACGTCATTCGGTGAAGATAGTCCTGAAGTATTATCATTAACATAAGTACTCTGTGCGCTTTCACTAGTTTGGCTAAATCCTGCTCCCGTAATTATAAACTCTGGATCATCATACGATAAAGCATCCGCCGTTATAGTTAGAGCCGCTTCGTTCTGAAGGACATCTGAAGAGTTATAATTAAGAAATGCAATATTTGGGTCAACAATTAAGGCTCTAAGACCTTCTAAAGTATTGTCAAATTCCCAACCTTTAAGCGAGATATGAGTATAATTACTACCACTACGATTAATACGAGCAATGACTGCATCCGCCGAATAATCAGGTCTCAGTGCATTTGTAGCTATTGCTTTGGACTCATCTACGCTTGTAAGGTCTGACCCAGTCGTATTTAGTTTTACGTCAGTAAATAGTATATCATCACTTTGTATATATGCTACCCTGCCTCCATAGTATACATTTGAAGCAGTTTTTATTCGTATAAGATCTCCTACTTGAAACCTAGTCCGAAATGCGGTAGTTCCTTCTGTTTTCTCTACTTTATTACTATACTTATGCAGCTTGACTCGGGCATCGGCACCACCAGTGCAATCTGTCCACACATTTTCAGAATTGCTGGCAAATTGTTCATAGTCTTGCCAATATGTAAGAATAGTATTTTTACACTTAAATATAGTATGTGTGGCTAGCTTAAAATAATCATTAGTATCACTAGCATCAAAATAAATAAAAGCTGCGGTAATTTCTTTACCATTAGTAGCCATAGAAGTAACAACTTGTTGATATGTAGCCGCAGTACTTTGATTAACATTATTTACTGTAACTCCAGGGGACCCAGCGGATTGAATAGCCCAATCTTGAGTTGAAAGACTCCAAGTAGTACCCGTTGAGGTACTGTCATTCTCAGAATCAGAACCTGTTGCATTTGATCTAATACCGCTAGGAACCCCCTCTTTGGTTCTTTTACAGGATACTACATACCTATCATTTACGTCTATAGAAGCCCACGTTGTTTTGGATCGCTTATTTGCCTGTGTGAAAGCCTGTACTCCAATACTATGTAAACCATTCGGTACTTTAAGAAGCCTACGAGATAAACTAGAAGAGTTTAGAACTTCTATAGTCTTCTGATCGTCAATCGGCGGGTTCATATGTAAAACATATTTGGATACATTTGTAAACTCTGAACCATCAGCATTTCTGGGCGGCTCCCATTGAACTGTTAATTCTTCTTGTTGAGCTTTATAGTCAGAGGTTTGAAGAATATAAACAGCCCCTGGAGCAGGAACAAACGCTTGTTCGGGAGGGTTTACTGGGTCTAAAACAGCAAGTGTATAATCAACATCCACAGCGTTATATTTAGAATTATAAAACTCAACAGCGGATATTTGCCACGCTTTATCTCTATCCTCTTTTAACCCTATTATCTTATACTCTTTATAAGAGCCTGCGGTTGTAACCCCTTTATATATTTCACGAATAGCCCAGATTGTATTTGGAGGTATAGTATCTGTAAATTGACTACCTATAGCTATTTGGGTAACTCCTCCAACTACTGAAACATCTGTAGAATCAAAGTCACGGCTTTCTACTCCTGTAGAATTACGGAATGCTACATTAATATGATTACCTGCATCGTCTTCTACATTAAGAATATTCTTTTCTACTTGCTCATTGGTATCGCTACCTACTAAAGCCATAGAAGTACCATTTACTTTCGCGTATTCTACCTCATCTCCTCTATTATAGGTATATGTGGCTCCACCATGAGTAACTACAATAGGATCATCCTGCTCAGAAACAACTTTTCTAGTTGTTACTAGTAGAGTTAATTTATAAGAATATCCATTGCCGGTTGTACCAAATTCAAAACCTCTTGTTCTACCTCCTTCAGCTTGCGCCTCATCCGAAATAGTTGCAATGTCTCTATCTAGTGTGATGGCAGAGGTTGAGGATGCAGTAATTCTTCCACTGAAATGCACACCCCTTTCATCCACATCTTGTACATTTACTATATCCCCTGGCTTTAGGAATGCTGCATTTATGGATGTTTTGAAAGTAAGAAGTTCTGTTTGATTTATAGCTGTCCAAGTTTTCCAACGCCCATAACGTATAGCTTGACCCTCGGAAGTACAGCCAAACGCAACCGCTTTTTTAGGAATAATTCTACCTGTTTCTAAAATATTCTGCCTATCCTCCATGATAATAGGTTCCTGCTTATATCCGGATAAGGGGTTATTCCATACCACTGTGTACTGGTTAGCACGAGTTTTACTACCTGTTGATTGGCTGGATAAGCTATTCTCGATTATATTGGCTTTAGAAAAATTATATACAGGTGTTGAAGGAGCGTCTTCAACTGTATGTATTTGTCCATCTAACCAATACACCATACCCCTAAAGATGGTTGCCATATCTTTCAAAACTCTATAAGCTTCTGTGGCTTTGGTTAAATATAAGTTGGCGGTAAATCTAGGTTCTGTCGTCCCATCTTTATTTGTTACTTCTTCATCACAGTATTTTGCTATTTTATATAACTGAAACTTATTTATATCCTGGGCTTGCAAAAACTTTCCTAACCCATAACGATTATTTATTAAAATATCATAAAATACCCAGGCAGGATTGTCAGTATAATACGTGCCTAAATCTAACCCGCTACTATTACTTGTGCCTTCATCGCTAAACTCGCCGTTCCATATTCCTGTATAAGTGGCTTTGCCTGTTGTGGACAAGTGACGAGGGGTATAGTTTGCGGGTATTTTAACTTTCATACCTCTAACATGGTAAGCTCGTTTAGGAGGTTGAGGGAAACTTTGAGAAGTAAAAACAACAGAAGCTAATGCAGTATAAGGGTATGTTTGCTTTTCATGAATTGTTGCGATAATATTACTAATTTTTACATCATTCACAACTGCAGTAATACCTTCCGATCCGCCAGAAATATATTTACCATTACCTGAGCCTTTTAATTGAACGGGATTATCTACAGAGGTGCCGTTGGGAGTTAGCCTGGTTAGTCGTATTTGTAAATCTCTCATCCGTAGATGAGTCCTTATAAGTTTCTTATGAATGTAGGAAACAGCACTTTTTTTCTTGACTTGGTTACTTAAATTAATCTTTCTATAATTCCAGCTTTTATCAAGTAATACCCAATCATTGGGGTTGGAACCTCCACTCTCTGAAGCCCAGAACTGTATTCGGAAAGCTGCTGCTGACCACCATTCACCTCCTTCCTCATCCATGGTGTAATGTCCAGCAGGAAATTCAAAATGTATTTCTATTTCATCTATTTCACTTATTTGTGCTCCTGAAAAAGATTCGCTAAGAGTTATAGTTTTAGAAATCATGCCTGTAACAATATCGGAATCAGTCGGGTAATTATTAGCAACACTAGTAGGTAATGTATTTGTGCTAGTAAAAACTTCTCCCTGTTGTGCGGTTAGAGTTACAGGAAAGGACGCTACTCCAGCGCCTCCTAACTGATTTAACGGCTCTTGTTGAAGGTTGCCGACACGAAATTCGAAAGCGGACCCAGGGTACTTTTCAGTGGCATTAGGCTGTCCAGGATTAGGGGGCTGATTGTCACTTTGTCCACTTTGACTAGTTGGGTCTCTTGAGTCTTCTTTGCTTAACGTATAGGTTTTAGTTGAAATTGCAAAATTATTAGTCCATTTAGGAATATAAATAGTTTTATTATTATTAACTAACCGTACCTCTGCCTCAGCGGACCAGTCAATATATAAATGAGCTATTCTACTAGAGTAGCTACTTGACCATACATCCTTTTCTAATCCCGAATTAGTAAAATAATTCCAAAGCTTTATCCTAGCACACGGAGCTCCTCCACTACTATCTACAGTGTTAAAATTTGTATTTGTATACAGCTCAGTTATAGAGCCCCTAAGAATTTGATTTGATGATGAAACAACTCTGACTCGTGGTTGAAGATTTCGCATTGTAGAAATTGCATTAACATCTTTATGGTATGAAAAAAATACATCTTGAGGAGTATTACTATCCCATGCCTGTACGTCTACATGCCCCGGTATGTTTACGGATCCTAGTTCACCTAAATCTGCAGTAATTGTAGGTTCATAGTCTATAACTCGTATAGGGGTACTGGTGACTCCAAAAACTATTAAGTACCTAAAGATACTAGGATTTGTATAGGTCTCAGTCTCTTCATCTAAATAAGTTGTGTTGTAAACAATGTTACCAGAGCCATCGCGGCTCTTATTTAGTAACGTTGCTGTAACGGGTTGGTTCGCACCCGAAGCCGCAGGTATCGTAATATGTGTAGCAGGGGCGATAGTAGAGGTAGGCGTGGTAACCTCTATTTTACTACTAATTTTACCAGCCGTACTAACGTCTGCTAACTGGTCTCCTTCTAAATAAATAGAAGCTTCCCCATTAACTAAACCTTCGATAGGACCTTCTGAAATTATATCAGTTATAGATACATCTTGAACTAAAGATCCTTTCAGTTGTAATTCTGCGGTAGTTAAAGGCGTACGATCTGGTTTCTGTCCTCCCCATCCAGCCATTATGCTGCCCCAAATAATGCGGAATCAGTATAATAGTTACCTTCTTCATCGCCATATACTATGGTTCCACCTGCGCCGTTTTGATCCCTATCTATAAGTGAAATAGAGGTATTTTGCACATCAAATGTAATAGGCTGCCCAGGAACTCTTAATTCCCCATATAAAATAGGTACAGGATACCCTTCTATAATGGAGGCTTCTGCGCCTTGAAAAATATATCCCTCCTCTTCTTCGGTCTCCTCGTCTGTTGAAGGGTCGGGTGCCATCATTTCTTGTATTCCGGTCAGAACGAGATTAGCACCCATACTTATTAAAGCCATGCCTAGTTTAGGGTTCACAGGAGAGATTAAAATTCCTACAACTACCAGTACTACTCCTACTATTACTTTTACAGCTCCTTTGGCTCCCATGGGGGTAGGAGTAATAATAATGTCTCCTTTATCAAAAGGTAGTAGAAGCTCTCTATCATCGTCTACATAAGTATCGGCAATTTTTATTGTGAAGCCGATATTTCTCTGCTCTGTGGAGTCAATAAGATACTTATTAATCGTATCATGATTTGCTTGTAAATATTGCATAACCTCTCGTACACTCTCAGCTTTTACTTCCGCAACTTTACCATACTTTTCTCCGAGTTCTCCTTCTAAGTATACTTTACGCAACATATCTATAAGCTCCTATTAAATGTGGGTACCAGAATGGATACAAGTTTTCTCTGCATGATAGTCTATTAAATGCATGATGGTAAAAAATATCATTTCCTAAGTATACTCCACAATGATCATTTACTTCTTCGTTCACTTTAAAAAGAAGTACATCATTTTCTTTCAACTCGTCTAAACTCACGGGCTCTCCTTTCCACTTTTTAACCATTTCTGTAGTAAAATAATCCAAACCTTTAGTGTACCAACTATCCTCAAATGCTGCTCGATGAGGTATCTCTAATCCTTGTTTAAATAAATAATCACGTACGGCTTCAAAACAATCACGAACTCCAAATTTATACTCTCGCCCATATAAATCTACTACATTTGTTTCTGGTTGTACTACTGTTAAATCCATCTCTGGGTAACTAAATATATAATAAGGTATTCCTAATGCATTGCAGTAATCTATATCTGCTTGACTAGGTTCTGAACTATCTCCTATATGATTATGTACAATACCTATTATATCTGTTGTTGTAAGTAGTTTTATATATTCTTCCGAATCTAGTATAAAATTATCTGGATCTGTGGAAACATTTTTAACAGGAATCCACTTTTTCTTTCCTTTAATTACTGAAATTACACCACAACCCTCTCGTGGAAATTCTTTATCGAAATGTTCTTTTATAGCATCTATATCCATTATCTATGTCTTCTACTACCCGGGAAGCCACCAAAAGGTAAAGGTCTATCACTTTGAGTCTTAAAAATAGGGGGATAGGTCCTAAAATTATAGTTACCTCTGCTTTGAAAACGTGCTTTACAAGAAGTTAATAGTTTACCGCATATATCTCCACGAACCCAATAATCAGAATTATTACCAGGTACAGCACTATCAGTTTCTACTATGCACCTGTATATAGTGCTGGTATCTGTTAATGTATAAGAATCAGTAGTTGATGCTGAGTTCCCCACAACAGGATATATAACATAATCATTTCTTTCTGATTGTGTACTATGAGTCTTATATGTCGTTCCAGTGATCCATGTTCGAAATAGAAAAACTTGTTGCCAATTACTATTATTAGGGGCGGGCTCGGAATTAGTATTAGCTGCTCTAGCCTGCCAGTAAGTATAGCTTCTCTCATTCCAAGAAGGGCTTGAGTCCCCATCGGCCGGCAAAGCAACTAGAGTATCTGCAGAGAATTCACTTGAATTATTCCAGGCTTTTCCTGATTTTACCGCGCCTCCGACATCATGTATCAATCCCCACCATAAAAGTGGTTCATCATTTGCCGTACGCCACGAATAACTGTTAGGCACAGCAGGGACCTCCCCGTTAGCAGGCCAAGTACAACCCCCTATAGGAGTGCTGAAAGTGCGTCCTTGATACTCCCAAGGACAGTATTTACCTATAACAACTCTGGAAGGTAGCTTTATTCCTTCTAAGTCATATGGGGCTGCTAACTCATACATTACAACATCAGGAGTTTTTGTTTTTATTCTATCAATAACGTACTTTCGTGTAGGATATTCTATTATAGCTCTAGAGCTAGAAACTGTAGGATCTATTGTTAAATACTTTTCTAGGGTTGTTCTTTCTGTGAGCTTTTTTCCTATTAAATCCTCTAATTTAAAGTTGGCAATACCATCAAACTGACCATCATCAGCATTTTGAAAAAGGGAAGTATCTCTTACAATTGACTCAATATTAGCTATTGATAAAGTCGGGCGATTCATTGCTCCATCGTTCTTTATATCTAATCCGTCTACTTCCAGAGGGAGAGCATAGTAAGTATTACCATCAAAAACAATAGGAGAATAATCAGTATCTGTAATACCTGCTCCTGTAATTACCATACCAACTTTTAGATTAGTAGCGCTAGCTACAGCCAGAGTTGTGCTATTACTTATACTAGAAGTAATAGTAGTTTGTTGACTTGTGGCAGCCCCAGCAGTAGTATACCCGCTAAACGTTAAGGTTACTCCAGAAGCCAAAGTTTGAGCCCTATTTAGAGTAATTGTAGTACTATTTATTGCGGTAACTCTAATATCAGTACTCAATCCAGGGTGGAAGTATAATGTTGTACCGGGGGAGTATTCTAACTCAAATAAAGTTACTAAACCACTAGCTACTTCTAAACTGTGTAAGTCAGATGTTATTACATTTGTACTCATGCATATATTCTTCTAAAGGTTGCGCCTATAGTATAGTAAGTACCATTTCCATATTTTATGGAGTAGTTATCACAAACCACTTTTATAGTCCTCTCTGAATTTGTTGAATTTTCATCAGGTACTGTAAAATCAAAACTTGTAACACCTCCTTTATTATCAAAAAAGGTTATTATGTCGTCAGCAGCAGATTTTTCTCTATTTTTTAGTTGAACATTATAGGTTTCTTGTAAAGAATTGATTCCTTTTTTACCTCTCTGCTCATATCCATCTCCGAACTTAACAACTCGTACTAAAGGTTTAGTAGAACGAGCAAGATCATTGTCGGGACGAATAGTAGCTGTAGTTATATTAGTACCTGAAATTTGAAACCCTATTGCCATTATGCTGCTCCGTAAGGACTAAGTATTCCACCTATCCTTTTTTCATCTAATAATTTTTGCTGAACAATATCGGCTATTTGTATACCTAGATTAGCTGCTTCTCTTCTATCAGATTCTACATCTGTGGACGAGCCTCCTTCATTATCAATATTTATTGTGACTCCAACATTATTATTCTGCATACCGCCCATTGCTCCTTTTGGAAAGTCTATCGGAATTGACTTACCATCTGGAAGAGGAACTACTGCTTCATTATGTTTTCCTTCACCTATGAGTCCAATATGAGGACCTCTTGCAATTCCTCCTTTTGCATACTCACGGAAGCCTCCTTTTACAACGCCCCCATTGGCTAATCCGAAAAGGCCCAGAACTGAGGCAAAGGGGTTTCCTCCTCCTCCTCCACCTAATAAACCTCCTAAACCATTCATTAGGCCATCAAATATTCCTCCGAAGTCTCCTAATAGTCCATCAAATAAACCTCCGAGATCTCCTAAGAATCCTTCTTTGCCGAATAGTGTGCCTAGCTTTTCAGTAAAGGGAGCTTTACCAGAAAAAAGATTTTTCATATTTTTTCCAAAGTTTCCAAATATGTTCTTAATTCCTGAAATACTACCAGAAAGGAATCCTCCTTCTTTTTCAAGGCCTGGTCTCTTTTCTGCTGTAGCAGTGATTTCGTCTAATGAGCCTCCTCCCTCTACAAAGCTTTTATATTTCGCTTTTTCTGCTGCTCGATCAGTCACAGGCTCAAAATCGGGGGAATCACCGATGCTGTTAACATCTGCTGTATCATCACGCCCAGAACGACTAGTTGGTGCACCTCCAGTACTTCCACTAACTACTACTGAAGCGGCAGTAACAACCATATCTGCAACACTGGAGCCTCCGCCTCCCATGGACTTATCTCCACAACTACAAGCGTGACATGCCTCGCGTATCGCACTGGCAAATCTATCTGCTGCATCATCTAAAGCAGAAATGAATTTACCACCTGCATCAGTTAAAGCTTCTTCCATTTTCGTTTTAACTTCTGTAGCTCCTTCTTCCATTTTCGTTTTAACTTCTGTGGATCCGTTCACTACTCCTTTTTCAACGGCTTCGGTTGTTTTTTCTTCTTGAGTCTTATATCCTGGTATAAGTGACATAATACTCTGAGTCATCCTTTTTGACAGCTCATCAACGATACCTCCAACAATAGATTTTGTAAGATTTAGTATAGCATCTTTAATATTAGTATCGCCTTTTATAAACGAAGCTATCTGAGTTGAAAGACCTCTAGCCATGGACTCTCTACCTGCATCAACCAATCCGGTTGTCAAATCCGTCTGCCGTTCTAGTAAGGCATTTTGAGACTCCAGAGATGCTACCTCCATCAACATGTTTTTCTTCTTTTCGTCTGAAATAGTAATACCAAGTCGTGCATACTCTATCAGTGTATCTTCAATTTCAGCAATTTTTAGTTTTCCCTCTGCAATCTGCTTATCTCTTGTTATTACTTCTTTCTCAAGAGAGCTCCTTCCTAGTGCGGCCTCATTAAACTTTTTTTCATTAGAGAATCTAGTCCTAGCGAATTTAAGTTCGAGTTGTTCCAGCGCTTTCAAGTTATTCATCTGAGCTTCAAGTATGTCCGCATGGTCGCTCGCCTGATCCGCTGCTAGACTAGTGCCTTTTGCTAACTCCCTGGCAGTCTTTATAACCTTTTCCTTTTCTTCAATTAAATCACTATAACTGGTTTTTAAGTCTGTAACTCCAGCTATAGTTTCGTCATACTTTGTACTTAAACTACTGTACTGCTCCGATACAGACTTAGCTTCTCCACCTTGCTTCACGAAGCTTGCAGTTAGCTCGTTGAACTTCTTTAAATCCTCGCCCGTCAGTTTTCCTTCATCTCGAATTTTCTTTAACAGCAGTAGGTAACCTTCTTCATCAGCTTTAAGCTCCTTACCTTTTCTTGACTCTTCTAACCAAGCTATAGCCTGACCAACGCTCTCTTTCGTCGCCGTAGTAAGCTTGTCCTGTTCATCTTTTAACTTAGCTAATAGGGCCGTTCGTGCAGCAAGCTGTGCTTGATGTTCTTTCTCTTTCTTTAACAGCGCGTCGGCCCACTTTAGAGCTTCTTTCGCGGTATTTAATCCCTTCTCGCCAGCCTTTGCGGCAACATCTTGAGCGTTAACGCCCGCCCATTTGGTATATTTGCCTGCTTTATTAGTGCCAGTCTTAACACTGGCCTGTATTCGTTTTGCCAGCTCTACTTCTGCCGCCACTTGCGCCTTGGTTGTCACTGTTCTTTCTGTAGCTATCTTATTTTGTCTCTCAAGTAACTTATTGGCTTCTGTAATACTTATATTGATTGAGTTGAAGTAATTACCTTGAGCTTCAAGATGTTTCAACACTGGAGACCCTATCTGAGTTTTCGTGACTATCCCAGGAATTTGTTCATCATTAGGATCCTGCTCTTTTATACCGACCCATTTACCTTCTAGGTTCCTTTGAATTTTCTCGAAATCTTCGTATTCCTTAATTATACCACCTACTATATCCCTGTGGCTTGCTAATTGCTCATTCTGTCTTACAACCCAGTCATCTTTATCCAAAAACCCTGCTAACCTAAGAATCTCTATTCCTAAGTCTTTTATCATTAGAGCTATACCTACTAATCCCATGCCTTTCATTAAGAAGTTAACGCCTTTGGTAAATTTTGCTGTAGCGGCCTGCATTGTTGCCATTGCAGCCTTCCAATGTGCCGTCATTTTTTTAAATTGTATGTTTGCACGACGAGTATTATCTCTCCATTTCTTACCAAGCCACTCAAAAAATGTCATACTCCCGCGTTTTTTAGCTCGTAACATAGTGATATAGTCGGCTTTTTGACGGGCATTCATCTGTTTAACAGCGCCTTCATTTTTTTCAGCAGCACGTAAAAGAGCACTAACTTGCGCCTTCTCCAGTTTATCGATGTCACCTTTCTGTATCTGTGCAACACCTTTGCTAGGGTTTTTTACACCAGCTACCGCATCTTGAATTCCAGACTGTCCGTCATTTAGTCTATTCTGGGCTTCTTCTAATTCTTCTAGCTCTTCCTTTGCCTCTCGATAAGCGGTGGCCGCTGTGTTTGCTGCTTCGCTAGATTTTCTTCCCCATTCGTCCATTCCCGGGATTATAGCCTTAATTATAGGAACAGCTAATAGTGCTAACGCAATTTTTAATGAATCTAGATTTCTAATTAAAAACTCTGCGGTGGGCTCTGCAATTGCAGCAAAGAACTTCTTTACTGATTTCATTATTTTGTCAAATGCTACTCCTAACCTAGCAACAGAGTTGCCTTGAACATCTGTTGCTTTAGCTACTTGATTGTACTTTCTCTCTAATTGGCCTTGAACTTCTACAAATACGGCTTGCTTTTTCTCATAAACGGTTAAGTCTTTAACGGATTTTCCTAAGCTTGCCGCGTAGCTTGTCTGAGCATCTGTTAATCGTAAAGTAATACCTAATTCATCTAAAAGTTCCGGTTCTGCTTTCGTTACACCTCGAACAAGTCGATTGAAAGAATCAGTAACATCTCTACCCAGTATTTTTGATAAATTACCCGCTCCTGCTGCCAGTTCCTGTAACTGCCCAGCCCCTAGACCCGAAGCAATACCTATAGCGGCTCCCTCGGAGGCACTTTGAAAATTTAACATTGCTCCGGAGGCTGCTTGTATATTTGCAGTAAGTGATTGCATACCTACACCCGTTGCACCTGTAAATGCAACTTGAGCATCTTGCATAACACGAAAATCAGCGGCCTTCTTCAAGAATTGAAAGGCTGCAGTAATTGCAAATACGTTAGAAGCAAGAATAGCATAAGCAGGTACTAAAGTACCAGTCATACCTTGTGCCATCTTTGAGAAGTTTTTTGTCGTATTAGAAGATTGCTTAGATAAGCCTTTTAGGTTTCTATCTGCAGCTTTAGTAGACTTACTACCTTTTTTATGGGCAGCATCTACGTCATCTAATGCGAGTCCTAACTTTTTTGAATCGACAGCAACACGTTTAGTTGTGCCTTTGTCATCAACTATAATATCAATATATACTTTATCTTTTCCTGCCATTAACCCTGCACATTATGAGTGTATGTCTTACCACTGCTGTGCTGACGCTTTCTCTCGTCAGCTTTGCGTTTTCGTTCCTGTTCTTCTGATTTATTAGTAACTATTATACTTTCCCAGATTTTCATAAAATAAAGAAGTGTTTTTTTATCCTCTATCTCGAATAAATTAAATAAGTCGTTTATTGTGCTCCAGTCCTTCCCCATGTAGGTTCCAGACATGCCATCCCATCTGTCCGATAGATACCCAAATATTAAAAATGCCACTTGAATCTCATCTGGAAATTCAGATGTTTCAAGCGGCATTCTTTTAGGATCAGGTTCTTCACCTAGTTGTTCACAGATTTTTAGGTATTTTTCCCAATCAATGTTGGTTGTAGTTTCTTTTACATATCTTTCAAGTAGCTGTTTAACTTCGGCTACTTGTTCCCAGTAAAATTTTCTAGATCACCTACTGTTTCAGTTACCCAAGTATCAAAATCACTAGCATTTTTCATGAGCAATTCTGAGTTTTCCTGGGTATAAGGTAAACAATCTTCAGGATCTAAGTCTCCAACATCTACCAAAAGAAGCTCTTCTAGGTAACGATATTTTAAGCCTTTCCATCCTTTGATTACGCCTTTACAATATTCAACAAGAAACTTATCTT
>Ga0209404_10001722_pt1 | contig 14360 bp, 11 predicted proteins | sample TroAtlMetagenome_2_FD_187447 | JGI IMG/M metagenome (GOLD analysis project Ga0209404, IMG submission 187447) | Marine eukaryotic phytoplankton communities from Atlantic Ocean - Tropical Atlantic ANT8 Metagenome (SPAdes) (version 2) | ecosystem: Environmental > Aquatic > Marine > Oceanic...
GGATGCGTGACATGCCACTGTCTATATCTGCCGGAGTCGGGTTTATTGCGCTCTCTGGTATTGCGGTACTAAACGGCTTAGTGATGTTGTCATTTATTAAACAGCGAGTACTAGAAACAGGTGACTTAATTAACTCAATCGTTGACGGGGCTATCACAAGATTGCGTCCGGTTTTGATGACGGCACTGGTAGCAAGTTTAGGCTTTATTCCCATGGCACTTAATATCGGAACGGGGGCTGAAGTGCAAAGACCGTTGGCAACGGTAGTGATTGGCGGGATCATCTCATCGACCATTCTAACATTGGTCGTTTTGCCTATTTTGTATCGGGTAATGCATTCGAAATCAACGAAAGTGTGATTGTTAAGCACCGTATTGAAGAAGATACGGTGCTTTTCGTCTTAAAATTCAAAATAATTGAAAATGATCACTGGATAGTGTGTTCACCAATAAGGAACTGATTATCCAGAATGCTACGATTGCCACTATTTCAATCAAGGTGGAATGAAGATCCGCGAATGATATAAACATCTTCGGCAGGTTTAACGCTCGTCTGTCCGCTTAGGTTCACATCTGCCTTCCAGAGAAGTTCTTTTAAACGGCTGCAATTGGCAAAATGCAGAACCTCATGAATTAATACCTGAACGTCCGCTCCTTGTCTTAAGCTGTCTGTCAGATGACATCTCAACCTACATCTGAAAGTGTTAGATCAGATATGAGCTACTACACTTAATTTTGTTAACACCAAGCGATTTTGTCGTACTTTAATTACCAGGCGATTCTGTCGTAGTCGCTAATTCCCAAGGGAAATTGACGGTTATCTTTAATTGTGGTCTGTGAATCTTGTGTTAGTACATTTGAGGAACGCGAAGAATTAATAAACTAGAAGGTTCATCAAATCGATCTAGCTATCAGACTGAGAGTCCAAGACGAGATAATGTAAGCAATAGTACAATTGCAACTGCAAAAGCCAGAAAAGGTCTTAAAGCATAAAACGTGGATGTAAACATCGATAGTTCGGCCCGTTTAAAACTCGATGTCTACAGTAGATAAAAAGGCTTAAGCTCCGCTCAAAATAAACTAAATTATTTTTACTTTACAGAAGAATAGCTAACCATGCCAGTATTGCAATTGTGATACTAATGAATACTGCCGCAGAGCCTAAGTCTTTTGCCAATCCAGACAATGGGTGAATCTCTAGGCCAACTCTATCAACAATAGCTTCAATGGCCGTATTAATAATCTCACTGAAAATGATGAACAAGATCGTAATAATGAGTATTAGTTGTTCTGTTAAGGTTATCTGAAACACAAATGTAGCAAGAATGCTTACCAGTAGTAGCAGTAGCTCTTGCTTGAACGCAGATTCATTTTTAGCTAACCATTTAAACGCCCTAGTCGAGTTTAACAAGGCCAAGTAAATTCTGTGCAAGCCTTTTGGCTTATTTTTATTATCAAACATTTATTTACTCTCTGAGTTAAAGATGTATTTGTCACTTAAGATGTAATTACTAAATGTTCCAGCCACTACGCCTAATATAAAAGCAAAATAGTGGAAGATAGGTGAAGGAAACAAAGCAACTATCACAGTAAAAACAGCAAAGTTTGGAATTAAAGATAAAAGCGCACTGGTAAACGCTTTTGGTATCTGTACTTTGCTAGACAAGTGAAAGCGATCTTTAAAAGTATATCGACGATTACCATAAAAAGTGGTTAATACGGCAAAGAAAAAAGAATAACTTCTAACTATATATAGATTATGGTCTAAATAATTTAAACCTATGTAAAAGATGCCGAAGTCAACCAAAAAGGCACTTCCTCCGACAATTAAAAACTGTAGAAATTGTTTTGAAATCAGCGATTGCATAGCAACACTATTTTTCTTTTATTGTTTTTTATCGACTCGCAGTGTTCCGTTAGGCGCTTGCTAGAATGATTCTTTTTAAGGTTAACCACTAGATAATATTCTTTTTCTGGTGCATTGGCGTTGTAGAACATTGCGTTTCCTTGGGAATAGTACCGTCCGGAAAAACTCCGTTTATTCAAATAGTAGATAGGAATGGAATGATCTAGTTCGCTTAGTAGCCATTTATCACTTCTGTTTTTAAAGTCCTCTTGAGCAAATAGCAGTGCAATAACAAGCAAAGCTGGGGTTACAGAACCTAGCAACACAATATTTTTATTACAGTGCTTAAGCCATATTGACAATATTAGTGCTAGTGCTGGTAGGCCCGGTAAAACATATATAGGTAAAATGTTTCCGGCGAAAGTAAACAAAACCATGGGAGATACCAGCCAGAAACCGAGAAAGGATACTAACTGATTGTCACCAGTATACAGCGGGCTAGTCGTTGTGAAGTTGAGCTTAAATTTTAAGAGTGTGTAAAGTAGAACAAATGACCAAGGGAATGCAACCGCAAGCCAATACAGCAATATAATGCCTCTAGGTTCGTCATGAGCAGTACCGTAAAGATCGCCTTCCCAGCCGCTTTCTACAAATCGAGACCAGTGCTCCCCAATGATGAAATAATCAATAAAGCCGGGGGTCGCTTGCTCCGCCATAAAATACCATGGGGTCGCAATTAGGAGAGAAATCGAAAACCCTGAAATAATGGGAATCTTATTACATAGTGCCTTAAAACCTTGAATCAATCCGAAATTTAGGATTAACCAAGGTAAGATAGATAACCCCACGAGAACAATAATGATGGGGCCTTTAGTGAGCAGTCCTATCCCGATCCCAATAAATCCTAAATATGACCAATTTTTGCTACCTGTCCACCCTAAATAGAAGCCAACCATAGCGAGCGTCATTGACAATGTTAGCAGTGAATCGGTCATTACCATGCCACTTGCAACGTAAAACCCTAAAGAAGTAAGTAAGATAAATGTCGTTACTAGGGCTGATATTCCAAGCCTTGTGGCAAATAGAAAAACAACCAACAGGGTCATTAACCCGGTTATTAAGTGTGGGAGGCGTATAGCAAATTCACTGTCACCCAGCAAATGAATAGATAGAGCGCTTGCCCATGTGTGCATGGGGGGCTTACCCCAAAATGGTATGTTGTAATCAATTTGCGGGGTTAACCAGTTGTTTGAATCAACCATGATACGGGCGATTTCGCCATATCGGGCTTCAGTAGTATCCATTAATGGATACAAGCCAATTGATACTAGTCTGAATAATATAAAGGCTACAAATGCCAAAAGTGTTAATTGCTTAATTTTCATCTCTTGACCTGTTTAACGGGAAACTCAACTCTTGTCACTGAGCTTTCCATTGCTTCAGATACAATCTCATCTTTTATAATGAACCTTGGACGGTTTTTCACTTCGTTATATATGCGACCAACATATGAGCCGATGAGTCCAATAGAGAGAAGCTGGAAGCCGCCTAAAGCCAGCATTGCAACCATAATAGTTGGAAAACCAGTAACAGATTCACCAAAGAAGATTGTTTTCAGAATTACCCATAATCCGTATAAAAATGATGTAAAAGCGAGTGTACCTCCTAAGTAAGTTGCCAATTGAAGTGGTTTTGTACTAAATGAAGTAATGCCATCAACCGCTAGACCGACTAGTTTTAAGAACGGCCATTTTGAATCGCCACACCAGCGTCTATCTCTTTCAAATTGTAAAATTACTTGATCAAATCCCGGCCAAACTAACAACCCCTTCATGTAAACGTTCTTTTCAGTAAGCTGGTTAAGCTCATTAACAACTCTTCGACTTAATAGCCTAAAGTCGCCAACGTCAGCAGGAATATGGTAGTCGGAAAGCTTGTTAAGGATTCTGTAGAACATTGCGGCTGAGAACTTTTTAAACCAAGACTCACCGCGACGTATGGTTCGTTGCATGTTGACAATATCGAAACCATTTTTCCATTTGGACACCATCAATGGAATGAGTTCAGGAGGATCTTGTAAATCAGCATCAATTAAGATGACTGCTTTGCCATTGGATTTTGAAAACCCCGCACACATCGCTCCTTCTTTGCCAAAGTTTCTGCTCAAATTGATTAAACGAATTTTTGTACGGGTTTGCTTGAAGTCATTTATGACTGCGGTTGAGTTATCGGTGCTACCGTCATTAACGTATATGATTTCAGATGATTCACGTACTGTATTTAATACCGATGTAAGCCGCTTATGAAACTCAGGTAAAACCGATTCTTCATTGAATACAGGGACAATTACCGATACATCGATTTCTTTTGGGCTTCGTTGTGAGCTATTCATCTCAGCATCTCCTCTTATAGAATGTACTCATAGTTACATTCCAAACTTAAGAGTTACTGAAAATTATCTGAAAACCGACAATGAGATAATAAGTCTCGGCTGGCGTTATACGCTGTTGACTCTACTCCCGTGAGGCCAAGTAAAAAATTAAAGATGTTATCGTGAGAAATTGGTAGGGCTTCGGCTTCTCTTAGGCACTTAGAATCAGTATTGTTACTAAATATTTTGACGATAAGTGGTATGTGTAATTGTTCTTTTGGTGCGAAAACATAGGGAATGCTATGCAAGTATATTCCTTTTTCTCCCAACGATTCGCCATGATCAGAAGTATAGAGTAAAGTAGCATCAATTTTTTTGTTTAAACTTAGCTTTTCCAGTCTTTCAATAATCTGAGCTAATACAAAATCAGTGTAAGCTATACTATTGTCATAGGCGTTTACAAGTTCTTCGTTGGTGCAGTTTTGAATATCACTACGCTGGCAATCTGGTCTAAAGTACCGATGGCCACTAGGATATTTTGTAAAATAATCCGGTCCTCGCGAGCCTGCAATGTGCAATATTATTAATGTGTTACTGTGGGTGAGGTTAGCTAACTTTTGGTCTAGTTGCTTAATGACTACTTCATCATAACAACTGCTCATCTGACAAAGTTCTGGGTATTCACTCTGGGTTATATTGTGTTGTTTTACGCGTTTACAAGCGTCTTTGCAGCTCGTGTTGTAATTAGCAATCCACAACACATCTACTCCCGCTAATTGAATAATATCTAAAACATTTTGCTTTGCATTAGCTATACGTCTATCGAAATTTTGCCTATCTAAACTGGAAAATATACACGGAATAGATACGGATTTAGACGTGCCACAAGAAGTCATATTGGTGAAGCTGACGACATTCCAATTTTTAGTATAGAGATTTGTTTGTTTTTCGTAGCCATTTAATGAAAAGTTTTGGGCACGAGCTGTTTGTCCTAGTACTAAAACAGTAACTCGTTCCTCATCACTGCTCATCTTTGGTTTTGTGTCGATTAGTTCAAAGTGAGGTGGTGGATACAGCATATTTCTCTGTAAGTATTTAGCTGAAGAGTCTAGTAATGCATACGGTGTGAGATAGCCAATGAGGTCACGATTATTTCTTCCTACGGATGCATAATTTGAATAGAACACTAATGCAATAAATAGCAACACAGAAAGACTACCGAATAATAACTTTAGCCGTGAGAGAAACTCTCCTGCGAAAGAGGAGTAGATGAGCTTAACATTAAAGATAAATATCGACGGAATGATGCCAAACACTATTGAGAATATTATTGTGGAATAATTTAAATATGTGAGTACTTCGGTGATGCTATTATCAGCGATACTTTCGACCACTCCATAATCAAAAATAGTCCCATAATTTAGAGATGCATAAAACACTACAGATGATACCAAAACAAATATAATCAGCGTGGGCTTGATCACTTTTCTAAATGCAAAAAAACACTGAATCGATACCGACAACGCTAACAAAAATAATGGAACCGACAACAAGAACAGCATATTGTACTGATCTGATTTGGTTATAGCTTGTGTGACTTTTATTAGGAAAGGAATATTGAGAATGAATACAATATAACTACATACTAATAAAATCAGTTTATTCGTAGTCAGCTTTAAATCCATTAATGATTTCATCTTAATTTGCATCCATGCTTCTTAGGAAGAATACTTTTTAGGTACGTCTATTTCGATGTCTCCAACTTTTTCGTTGGAATCACTAAGAACATCTAGTTCTGGTTTATAAATAGGCGAGTCAAGTTCAAAAGCTCCTAAAATCGTGTGGAATACATTAAATTGCGAATGACTTGGTGCCTGTTTAAGCTTACTCAAATCAAGTTTTCTTTGTTTGAGGAATTCATCTGAAGCCCAAATCAGGAATGGAATATTCTTTTGGTAGTCTGGTGCAAAAGTGTAGGGTGTTCCATGTAAATAGAGTCCATATTCACCAAGCGATTCACCGTGGTCGGATATATACATCATCGCGGTTGATGTGCCCTTAATATTTTGAAGTTTTTTGATGATGCTTACTAAAAAATGATCAGTATATAAAATGGTATTGTCGTATGCGTTTACCAATGATTCTGAGTTGCATTTACTAATTTCTTCATCACGACATACGGGGGTAAATTGATTAAACTCTTGAGAGTATCGTTTGTAATAACTTGGACCGTGACTACCTTTAGTATGCAATATTAGAAGGATCTTCTGCTTTTCTGATGACTCGATAGTTTGGGAAAGATTAGTTAGCAAAACTTCGTCTAAGTGGCACCCATCACCAGTACAATTAGACCTTAATTCATTTGCTTCAACGTAACGAGAGACATCTGTAGCGGGCTCACCCCAGTTGTTGGTTCGCCACTCTACCTCTATGCCATGTCTAGTTAAATACGTTGGTAGGGGCTCGTAGTTAATATGTTTCTCGGTAGGAGCTAACATACAAGCCAGTGCGCCTGTGGTATATGTTGTACAGGACTTGGTATTACTTAAAACTAATAAGTTTTGCTGCTGTGCTAACTTAGGGGTAGTTGTTTTTGGGTAACCATAAAGAGAGAAGTTATCTGCACGAGCCGTTTCACCAATCACTAATATAAATACTGTTTTTCTATCGTTGATAAATTTGCCACTTGGTAACGCTAGCTGCCCTTCAGTAGACTTGTTCATCGCCGTATAGTGCCTAGCTGAATTTATTATGTATGACCAAGGTAAAATCTTTCCGCCAAGCACACTGGCGTGTTTATCTATCCAAAGCCAACTGGCAGCATTTACATAAAGAAAAGTAAAACAAGTAATCAAACCTATCAGCGCATTTCTAAATACTCGAATTCTATCTAGCGTTTCAACCTTAGGTCTGATCAATATCCACGCTGGCAATAAACCCACAATAATCGCCGTAAAAAGTAGACTTATGGATAGTAGCTCTACAGACTCAGAATAACGGGTATTAAAAACATTGCCCATCATGGTTCTGTCGAGAACGACCTGGTAGGTCGTCATGTAATAAATAGCGATAGCGTTTATTACAGTAGTGATAGCAACAAAACCTTTGAGTATTTGTAACGAAATTAAGGCTAGAAATGAGCAGAAGGTAAATGTAAAAACAAAAACGATTGCAAATACAGATGATAATATTGCTACCCCACTGAACGTGGATAGTTCTATATTGTTTATAACGTATACCCAGAGTACTAGATTGAATAAAATCGTACTTAGAACGCTACTAAATAGTACGTAATTGCTGGCCTTATTAGCAGTAGGTGATAAAACTCGTAACGAAATCATTTATTAAGTGATGCCTTTAGCGCTATATATGTGCCTACTATTGTGCTCACGATTATCGCTGCCCAAACTATTGCTAGCTGTGGTACTTTTCCGTTAACGGCGCTAAAAAGTAACACCCCACAGAAGAAAAGCACAAAGTACCCAAGATAAAGAGGTTTTTCTTTTACCCAGTGCCACCAACCTGAATAACGTCTAGTTAGGTATTCACCACTAAAACCAGCGACTATTCCAAGTACAGCACCAAAGATGAGATCAGCAGGCCAGTGTGCGCCCACGGCTACTCTTGATATCGCCGTTATAGAGGCAACTAAACACAATAGGGTGGTTAAAATGAATTTTGAATAATCTCGCTTGTTATCTACGTTTACAGTAACAAACCAAATAGCAGACAGGGTGGTAAAGATTGTAATTGTATGACCCGATGGGAAGCTGGAATGAGCGGTTAGTGTAGAGCCAATAATCGTAAACTGTTCAAGATCTAAAATAGCAGCGGGTCTGGGAATAGCGAAAAAATTCTTACCCGCATGACTGAGGATACATGCGAGCGGAATTGCTCCAAACATAGCCGCCCAAGCTCTCTTATTAAAAAGGCAGATAAACGAGAGTAAAGGGATGAGAACTAGAGCATCTCCTAGGTAAGTAACGTTATGCCAGAATATTTCAGGCAAAATTTGAAGCGCTTGATTACCCATAGAAAAGAGAACTGTTTGACTTGCAAGATAAGCATTTTTATCTAAGGCAATACTGAAAAGCACCAGTACAACAATTAAGAAAGCGAATATCGCTACCCAGTTAGTAGTTTTAAACTTTGTATTAACTGCAACAGTTGCAAATCTAGTAGACATAAAATCACCTCTATTTTGGTGATTTCATGCTAGTCAGTGAAACTTAAGATTTGCTTAGTTCAAACTGAAACTTTTAAAAAAGAACATTAATCAATGATGTCTAAATTTTTTAACTCTAAAATTTGAGAGTTAACAGCTTTTTTGTTCACAAAATAGTTCTTAAATTGTTGGCATTTCCTATGCCAGAAGTGACCTTCCTGTTTAACTTTTCTGCCAGATATTGTACTTTGGTAAGACATATCTTGAGCAACAGGATATGGGAGCAAAGAGTAGACATAGATTTCCCGTTCCCAAAAGTGTTGTATATCAACATCAACAGGTCTACCAAACGATTCTGAGTACTTTAACAGTTTAATAGCAGCATCTTTAGTAATTGCTGTTGCTGCGCAGCCAGTCATCGGTTTTATATGTACTACCAATTCAAAGCCATTACCTATATTGCAGCTATGAGCTATTTTTCTTTTACGGTTTTGATAAGCAGCCAATTTAATTACTTGCCAATCAATAGACAAATTGTTGATGGTGTTAATAGCGAGGTTTAAGTCACCAATTAGTTCAATATCGTCTTCCAGCACTATGCCATAAGGTTCATCACCTTTAGCAATTTTCTCCCATGCTTTCCTATGACTTAAGTAACATCCGATCTCACCATTGGAAAGCTCATAATGGTAAGCCGTTCTATTTAATGTTCGGCTGTAATTTGCACTCTTTTCCAGTTCTGTAAGTTCTCCACCTAGCACCGCTGGTATTCTTTCTAGAGCGAGGTTTTGCTTATTTAACCTGTTAATGCAATTATTGAGTCGTTCTTTGTACTGCTCAAGGTTAATCACATAAACCTTCGGGCAAAAGTTAGTATCAATCATTAGAATCTCTCGATACTTCTAACTCAAACAATTTAGCTTCTTTCAAAAAAGCGTAATATGAATTTATGACCGCTTTTATAAACCCTCGACGACCAGAAAATATAAAGCCTTGTAATAGGTAGTGTTTTAAAAAAGTAAATGGAAAAACTAAACCTAATTTTATAAAACTACTTTTTTTATTTTTATTGAATTTTTCTTGAGATTTTAATGTGGAGTACAAATTACATTTGTTCGTTAAAATTGAAATAGAGTTATAGCCATAATGCTCAAAAGCTTCTTTCACATATAGCTCTTTGCCGTCCACTGTTGCACTTTCATGAACGATAGTTTTTTCATTAAAGTATGCTTTTGACTTACGGTATAGTCTCAGATTGTTTGGCTTTTTGGTGAAGTTTGAGAATACTTTATTGATGAAAAGATCATTTCTTTTGAACCTGACGCTATCGTAATTATCTTCAGTAATGACTTTTCTTATAACTCTTCTAGTGGCTTCGTTCAGTGCTTCGTCTGCGTCCAAATTGAGAACCCAATCATTGGTACATAATGACATGGCAAATTCTTTTTGCTTGGCATAGCCTAACCATGATTGATAGTATGTTTTAACCTCGAATCCCTCAGATATCTCTAATGTTCGATCATCACTACCTGAGTCGACAATAATAATTTCATCAAAATCAACCAATGACTCTAGTAGTCGCTTAATATTTTTCTCTTCGTTTTGTGTTATTACAAAAACACTTACTGGTATTTTTTTCATATTAATTTACTTTATTTTAAGCGACTACTTAGGTAATAGATGGGATATTGCTATCAATAAACTATTTGAACTGATTTCCACCGCGAATAATTTATTTTTTCAATGACGACAATTTTTAAAAATAGTAATTCTCATAAATGTTGAAAAAAATAATTATTCACACGCTTTTCTAGATTCAAGTGATGGCCTTTATTTCAACAGTCACTTGGGACTTTCGCTTAAGTTGAAGGGTATGTAAATCGTTAAGTATGTTATTCAGTTTTTATTCAGTTTAAATTCAGTAAACCTTAAGAAAACTCATGGTTTGCTGAATTTTAGTGTGTGATATTTTGAAGCTTTGGAGGTCGGTTGAAACTATAGATTGGGATCTTAGGATTTAAAAATTAAGCCGGATCTTCGCGAAAATATTATGAGCATCATTTGTATCTATCGCTTTTTTATAAAGGTTAAGTTTACCAAATTTGGCAATGTCATCTTCAAATTCTCCCCCAAAACTATAACTAAAATAAAAGGCGGTTAATTGGCTCAAAGCATATTTGTAGCGCAGTTGGAATGCACTTTCGGAGAAAGAGAAATCATCTTGTTCGCCAAAGGTTGATAAGCGTCCTTCAGCATTAACGAGATATCGATTTAAATGTTTGGCTTTGCCAACCACTGATTCAAATTTTATTCGTAACTCTTGGTTGTCTGCTATTTGGTAATCAAGGCTTAACTCTATACTTTGTTCAGTAAAGTTGTATTCATCAACAGTTTTACCTTCGTCCCAGTCAAACCAACTGTCACTTTTGTATTGCGCAAGAGTAAAACTGACCAATATATTGTCACTAAACTGTTGCTCGATGCTTGACTCAGCGTTGTAAAATGCTCCCGAAAGCCCCTCTGTTCCCAGTTCAAACTCGAGAGAAAAGGTTCCCCAATCATACTCTGGAGAACTAATTTCCAATTCGGCAATATAAAATGATGGAAGCCAAACAGATTGACGGCCTCTCGTCAGCAAGTCGTCTAAGCCTGATGTGCCATATTCAATACCGAACTGATATTCAAACTCGGAGTCAGCAACCAACTCAATGCTGCTGGCTAAAATACGAGGTAACTTTTCACTTTCATAGTTGGTTTTTAATTCAGCTTCTATAGCAAATGTGACATCTCGAATCGACCACATATCTAGGTCTGGAATTTGATATTCATACTCATATTCAAATTGGTTTCTGTTAATTCGTTTAACATAACCAATATCATTAAGCTGCAATTCATCGCCATAGCTAAAAACGCTAAACTCATGACTTTGCTGCTCTGATGACTCTATGCTGCCCGTCAGCCACCACCCGGTATCACCGCTTGTTGTTTGAGTTTGTTCTATGTGAGAGCTAATAATGCCTAAATTCAGTTCAGTATCTTCTGAATATGCGTAGTTGATGTCTGTAGAAATAATAGTCGCTTCACGCTCAATGCTTGGTGTGGTGACATTGTTGATAGAAATCCCTAATTTGCTAGCATCAGTATGATACTGGCCTCTCAATACCCAAAAATCTCTTCCTGATTGTCCATTCTCTGAGCTTTCAAATGCAGAGAGCAAGCCTAAATCTACTTGCTCTGTGGCAAATGTATATTTAAATGCAGAATCTAAGTCTCCAGCATAGTCTTCGTCATAATAAGATTCCCCACCAATTCTTGGTGTATGAACCACTCTTAAATTCTCAGGACCGACAACATCAAAAATATTTTGATTGTCATTGAAAAAGGGACGCTTTTCCGAGAAAAAACTTTCAATAGCGGAAAAGTTAACAACTAACTCATCAGACTCTACCTGACCAAAATCTGGATTAACTGTCGCGCTTATTTGCTGAGTTTTTGTAGGTTTCCAGAAAATCTCGGTGCCTATATCAGTACTATTGTGATTATTTGTTATATCCCTGTTTACAGATATATAGGGAAAAATGTCGAAATTAGATTCGGCCTTGATGGTTGCTACTTCTTTGTTGAATTTTTGCAAAAAACTATTCATCGAAGAATTTGCGGGGATAGATGAATAAATAGCATTGGTTTCTTCATCATAACGAGAGACAGATATACCGAATTCATGTTGCTCTTGCATATTAAAAACCATCGAATTCCACGGGATATAGAGTTCTGCTACCCATATATTGTCATGTGCTTTAACTGCATAGTTCCAGTTGCTGCTCCAGTCTAGATCTAACTCTTTATTCTGCTTATAAATACCATCATAAAAATAGCCTTGGTGATTAATCGCAAATACGTAGCTCGTCTGCTGGGTATTATTCATATCCAACATAATTTGAATGTGGTCGTTGGTAAAAAGAGTATCGTTTTCTTGAGTGCGAACTCTCAATGGATTTTCTTTTGTCGCTGAAACTGCTACGTATAAACCCTGTTCACTAGTAAATATTTGAAAGTGAAAATTTCCATCTGAGCTAAATAAAGTTTGAGGGGTGACTTGATAATTGGCGGTATGCTTAATTTGCTCCTGCCATTTTTGTTCTTGCAAAGAGCCATCAATAATGACGTCTGAAGCGCTAACAAACATTGGAATAGTCAATGCGAATAACTAAATAACGTAGTTTACTAATGGCTTCATGACAGTACGATTGTAAAAGTTATATGATTCAGATCATCTAGAGAGACAGAGATAGTTGCTCCAAGCCTTTCACAATATGATTTTACGATCGCCAAGCCAAGTCCAAAGCGCTCTGTTGAGGTTCTAGAGTCATCTTTTTGCCATAAAGGTTCAAAAAACTGATTTAAATCATCCTCGCAACACTCTCCTTCGCACGTGTTTGTAATCTCTATATGCACTTTCCCACCCCTAGTTTTCACTGCGATATCGATAACAGTGCTTTCAGGGCTGTAATAAACTGCATTACTTATTAGGTTTGAAAGCACTGTTTCCAGTGCAAATTCATTGGTAGTTACTACAATAGAGTCGCTGTCAAAATCGGTGTCAATTTGCCTACTTGACTTGTTTTCATAACTTAAAACGCTATTGAACAAAGCTATTAATTCGACTTCGGCTGTTGGAAGTGTTTGACTACTATTGCTCTTTTGTAGCAATAGAATCCCGTTCACAATGCTTTTTAGTCTTGTGGAAATGTCTTTAACATCATTGGCTAAGTTGTCAGTAATTTGCTTTTCATGGGGAAATTTAAGGGCAACCTCACTTAAACTGAGCAGCTCAGTAATAGGCGTTTTTAGCTCATGAGCAATATCTGACGTGACCCTTTGCTCCCGCTTGTAAAGATTACGGTTATCTTTAATAAATTGATTTGTAGCCTTGGCGATAGAGATTAACTCTTCAGGCAAATTTTCAACGGAAACGTCGGCATTATCTGATGTCAGACTAACGTTACTGAGTTTCTGAGCAAATTCATCAATTGGCTTTAAACTTCGCACCACTACTAATGAAACTATCTTCCGAACCGTTAATACAGCAATTATTGAGGTCAAAACGAAAATGACATCAACAAACCAGAGAATGTAATTAAGATCTTCTTTGCTCAGTGCGTAAGCAAACTCCACAGGCTTTTGTTTGTTTGCGAACTCTTCTCTGGTAACGCCCAATGCTTCGCGAATATCTGAATCGACTTGTGGTAAGAATTTGCTAAACAACACTCTACCATCCCGTCCGTCTGGTAAAGTTATATCTTGAATGATGAAGCCATTTAATTTTACATCTAATCTAGGAAGGTCTTTTACATCAAAGAATTCTAGTGTATCGGAGCGCTCAAATACTTCATTGTTATACCAAAGCTGAAAGTACTCAGGATTTTCTTTACCTTCAAATTCAGGCATGAATTCACCTGCAAAATCAAAGTCTACTTCTTCATCTTCTTTAACTAAAGTCTCTAGCAGGCCAACTTTATTGATCATCGCTCGATCAAATTCTTCACTAATCCACTTGTCAACGCTGATATCCGTAGCCAACAAAATAGCGACTAACAATATTGAAATTGAAATAGATAAATATCGACTGAGCTTTTTTTGAATTGAATTCACTATTTATTCTCTACAAAATACCCAAAACCTCGCTTGGTTTTGATGGGCAGATCGTGACCAATTGCTTTTACTTTTTTACGAGCTGATGATAGGTGGGCTTCTAACGAATTTTTTGCAATAGCATCATATTGTCCTGCTAAATATTCGCTAAGTTTTTCAGGTGATATGACCTTCCCTTGGTTGGTAAATAAACATTCAACAACTTTGTACTCATTAGGCGTTAAATTAGCATCAGCACCTCCGCATCTAAGTTGCTTTAAGTGTAAATCTAGTGAGATTGAACCAATATTAATTGTACTGTCATTGACATTTAAACTACCTCTGCGC
>Ga0209404_10001723_pt1 | contig 14344 bp, 14 predicted proteins | sample TroAtlMetagenome_2_FD_187447 | JGI IMG/M metagenome (GOLD analysis project Ga0209404, IMG submission 187447) | Marine eukaryotic phytoplankton communities from Atlantic Ocean - Tropical Atlantic ANT8 Metagenome (SPAdes) (version 2) | ecosystem: Environmental > Aquatic > Marine > Oceanic...
TGAGGTAGACGTACCTTCTAACGCCATCCACGTGTTATTAGCATATAGTTAACACCAAATGTAGTAAAATTACAACTTTTGGAAACTATTGAATCTCATTTCTATATATTAACGGGTTAGTACCCTATCCAGACCCACTTTGTTCCCCGCAAGTGATAAAAAATGTCAAAAAATTACATTTTTCTTGTCACTTCCGTCACATTGGGTACTATGAGTCGGGTAACCTACATCAATTTTCCCTTACTAATTGCTATTTCTGTATGAATATTTTAGAAAAAATTACACAAAATAAAGCGTCATTCAGCAAATCAGAACGAAAAGTAGCTGATGTGATCCTTGCGAATCCGCAAACAGCTATTCACTCGAGTATAGCAACCTTGGCTAAAATGTCGGATGTTAGTGAGCCGACAGTTAATCGCTTTTGTCGACGTTTAGACACTAAAGGCTTTCCAGACTTTAAACTTCATTTAGCACAAAGTCTCGCAAATGGAACGCCTTACGTAAACCGTCATGTTGATGAAAATGATGGGCCAGCAGATTATACCAACAAAATCTTCGAATCGACCATGGCTTCTCTTGAAGTTGCACGACAGTCTGTAGACGTGCAAGTGGTTAATCGCGTTGTAGATTTGTTAACTCAAGCACAGAAGATTTCGTTTTTTGGGCTTGGCGCATCAGCCTCTGTGGCCCACGATGCATTAAACAAATTTTTCCGTTTCAATGTGCCTGTTGTCTACTTTGAAGACATTTTGATGCAGCGTATGAGTTGCATGAATTGTTCGACTGGCGATGTTGTGGTGCTTATTTCACATACGGGTCGCACCAAAAGCTTGGTAGAGATTGCACAAATTGCCCGCATGAACGATGCAACGGTAGTGGGTATAACTTCAGCCGACAGTCCATTGTCGCATGAATGTACTTACGTACTATCTCTTGAGGTACCGGAAGATACCGATATGTATATGCCAATGGCATCACGTATTGCGCAGCTTACGCTTATCGACGTACTTGCTACAGGGTTCACATTACGCCGCGGTAACAAATTCAGAGAGAACTTAAAACGGGTGAAAGACACCCTGCGCGGTTCGCGTTACGAAAAGCGCAACGAATAAGCACTTCTCTTTAACGCATTCGAGTTAGCCTATCTTTATGTTCTGCTACATTCTGCGGAGCCTAACTCGGATTCGTTACATTTTATGAACGTCGCTAAGCGACTAGCTTCCTACCCTATTCGGTAATTAACCACATTTTCTTCCCATACCTGCTACCCTAGTTAAGTGGAAAAAGCTTAACTATTGATTATTTAAAATACAGAAAAGGCAGTGAATGGCATTAGCACTCTTTATTGAGATAAATGACGTAACTGGTCGGCTCAGTTCCCATTTCTTCATCTTTCATTCACATTTATGTCAGATTCATCTACTATTCTGTAATAAAATTACGTAAAGCGATTACAGGTTAACCTTTGTACAAATTACACAGGTAAGCCATATATCTATTTGTGCTACATCACTTAAAAATTGCGACGGACTCCTAATGACCAGAAGAACGAAAATTCTTGCAACGCTTGGCCCTGCCACTGATTCACTCGAAAAAATTCAAGAACTAATTGCCGCCGGTGCAAACACGGTTCGTATGAACTTTTCACACGGACAAGCAGAAGATCATATCGAGCGTGCGAAACGCGTAAGAGAAGCGGCTAAAAACTTAGGTAAGTACGTTGCCATTTTAGGCGATTTACAAGGGCCAAAAATTCGTGTTGCACGTTTTGCTGAAGGCGCGGTTAAATTGTCTATCGGCGATAGTTTCACGCTTGATGCTGAACTAGACCGGGATGCTGGTGATGCTAAGCAAGTTGGTATTGACTATAAAGCGCTACCTGATGACGTCAGTGCTGGCGATATTCTATTACTTGATGATGGTCGTATTCAACTTAAAGTCACCGGCGTAGAAGGCCGTAAAGTGCTAACAGAAGTGACTGTTGGCGGTAAATTATCAAACAATAAAGGCATTAACCGTCAAGGCGGGGGCTTATCTGCTGAAGCCCTTACTGAAAAAGATAAGAAAGACATTATCACAGCGGCTGAGATTGGTGTTGATTACCTTGCGGTTTCATTCCCTCGTAGTGGTGAAGATCTTAATTACGCAAGAAAGTTAGCTGAAGAAGCAGGTTGTTATGCGAAAATTTGTGCCAAAGTAGAGCGTGCTGAAACCGTAGCCACCGATGAAGCTATTACTGACATTATCAGTGCTTCAGACGCGGTAATGGTTGCACGTGGTGACCTAGGTGTTGAAATTGGTGATGCCGAGCTAGTCGGTGTTCAGAAAAAGCTGATTGCCCGTTCACGCCAGCTAAACAAAATCGTTATTACCGCAACGCAAATGATGGAATCGATGATTGATAGCCCTATGCCTACGCGTGCAGAGGTTATGGACGTTGCTAACGCAGTACTAGATGGCACAGATGCGGTTATGCTTTCTGCTGAAACAGCGGCAGGTAGTTTCCCAATTGAAACTGTTCAAGCGATGGCTCGTGTGTGTGAAGGTGCTGAGACACACCCTAGCGTAAAAATTTCAAAGCACCGCATGGATGAGCTTTTCTCATCTACCAGCGAATCAATTGCGTTGTCAGCGGTATACGCAGCGAACCACCTACCAAGCGTAAAAGCGATTGTAGGACTAACTGAAAGCGGCAACACGCCTAAGTTGATGTCTCGTATTACTACCTCATTACCTATCATCGCGATGTCTCGTCATGAAGGCACACTAAATACTATGGCATTGTTCCGTGGTGTTAAGCCTGTTTATTTCGATTCATCGAAAAGCGAACCAGGTCAGTTAAAGTATGATGTAGTGGCAGCACTTAAAGCCAAAGGTTTAGTGCAAAGTGGCGACAACATCATTTTGACTTACGGTGATGAAATGGAAAAAATTGGCGCGACCAATACGCTTAAAATTGTTGAAGTAGAATAAATATCATTCGAATTTAATACTTTTTAAAAGGCAGCCAATGGCTGCCTTTTTTTATGTATATTCACCACTGCGCAATCGCCATCCCATCGCGCCTATTCACATTGTAATTTACATATTGAACTGGTAGAAATGAAAGGCATTTTCTAACTTGCAGTTTTACTGACCACTTTTGACATAACGGAATAACAATGAAAATAACAGCTCCTCTTTTTTCCGCGCTTTTTGCGCTATTTAGCGTTCACACCATGGCTGAATCTTCCATGAAAAGCGTAACAGTAGCCTCTTCTAAAACCCCATTAGCGCCAATCATGATTCAAGGGCCAATGCCAATTGAAGCAGAATACTTTGCGTCACTATTAACTGACGTACGTGTTGAGCATTCAGGTAACGCTACCTTCTATTTAGGAAGACTAAATGGCCACCCTATCGTGGTGGCAAAAACAGGAAAAGGTTTAGAGAATACGGCTGCGGCAACGGCTATAGGCATAAGCCGTTACCAGCCAAGAATCATCATTAACCAAGGCACATCAGGCGGTCACGATCCTAAACTTAACGTCGGCGATATCGTATTGGGCGAAAAAAGCGTTAATGCGAGTAACTTCAAGACCCCAAAACTAGAAGCAGGTGAAGGTTCTCGCCCTCTGACTTGGATCCCTATGGATTTAATGGCGTCAGAAGGCAGTGCCGGCGAAGGTGACAGTGCAACAGATGCTGAAAAGATTCGCTTTTATGCGGGTGACGAAACCTTACTTGAACTCGCCATGTCGTTAAGTAAGGAACACAAAACTGGAAACGTTGTGAAAGGCACTATTGGTAGCGGTAATTTTTGGAACAACGAAATTGATCGCATTACGTGGCTCCACAAAAATCTAGGTACCAGTGTAGAGGAAATGGAGTCTGCATCGGCAGCGCAAATTGCCCATGCTTATGGCGTACCTTTTCTTGGTATTCGTATTCTATCTAACAATATTACCAATCACGGTGAATATAACCCTGAAACAGCAGAAGCTTGCCAAGTCTTCGTTAAAACCGTTGTTGAAGCCTATATCGCATCGTTGCCTAAGCCTTTATAAGCGTCTTGAAAGCGCCTTGGAAAATAGTCCCATTCTTGCCGCCAAGTTATTTTACCCTTACAGCAAATAACTTGGCACTTTCATTCTTAAAACACATTGGCATTTACCTTATGAAATTGACCATGCTTTGTAAGCTTACACTACTGCTCACCCTAGTCTCACCATCACTAATGGCGAACAACGCCGACTCTAATGCATCATCGAGTGACTTAACGGTTGCAAACCGCTTTGCCCAACTCGCATTAGCCTGTGTTCATAAAGAGTACCCAAACATCATTAAACACATGATGACAGGGCCAGAGCACGTTAAGCCGCCTAAACAGCTATATCCTGCGTTTTACGGCTGCTTTGATTGGCACTCGTCTGTACATGGGCATTGGTTATTAACCCGTATTGCAAACCAATATCCAGAAACGCCTCACTACCAAGATATTATAAAACACCTCGATATAAGTTTTACCGAAGAGAATATCGCTGGTGAAGTCGCTTACTTTAACCGTGAGGGTACTGGCACAAGCTTTGAACGTCCTTATGGACTTGCCTGGTTTTTACAATTAACCAGTGAACTACGTGAATGGAATTCACCTGAAGCTAAAAGATGGCTAACCACCCTACTCCCACTTGAGCAGAAAATCGTGGCCAACGTAACAGATTGGCTTCCTAAACTGTCGTTTCCAATTCGTGTGGGCGAACACAGTCAAACCGCGTTTGCATTCGGCCTTATGTTAGATTGGAGCCGAACGGCTGGTGATGCTGCATTTGAAAATTTGCTCACTAAAACCATCACCAGGCTATACGTAGATGATGTGAATTGCCCACTGGCTTATGAACCATCAGGGCAAGATTTCTTATCACCCTGTATTGCCGAGGCCGATTTGATGCGCCGAGTGTATTCAAGCGAGAATTATGCAACGTGGCTATCTACTTTTTTACCCAGCATTCCAACTGATGGTAATGCCTCTTGGATAACCGTAGCGACGGTAGTGGATAAAAGTGACGGTAAACTTGCGCATTTAGATGGCTTAAATTTGAGTCGTGCATGGATGCTTGAAGGTATCGCTTCAGCATTGCCTTCAGATGATGAACGTGTAGCAGCAATAAATAGTGCAGCACGTGCACATAAGGCAGCGGGGGTAAATTCTGTTATAAATGATATGCATTATATGGGGAGTCATTGGCTTGGTAGCTTTGCTACCTATTTAGAAACCCAACGTGGACTTTAAACCACTGACGAAAGCTAAATTACATGATAGAGAGTTGGCGAGCTTAAATGCTCGCAAACTCAGTTGTTGTTGCAGTAAACTGTGTCTGGTGGTGAACTAAGATATTCTTTGCGCGGTCAATCAAATCATCACGCTTGAATGTCCAATTGCGCAGATCTGCCTGCTTTGCTTCTGCAAGGTAAAACTCGATACGTGTTTTACGCAATAAATCACGCTTTTGAGATACATCGAATTCGGTTTGTGCAAGAACACGTTCAATCTTTACGATAGAGGCGTGATGAGCCTTGTTTGAATCATCAGCGTTTGCTTTACCTACATAAGCCATGTTATTCGTTAACACGCCTGCAAGCACAATCAGCAGAGAAATTAACACGCCTGAAACTAACCAATTTAATACTTTCATCATTTACTTCCTTTTATACCTAACTTGCGATTATCCATGTAAGAACACGATGGTTCTAAATGACTACTGCACGTTGCAAATCAAAGAATCACTTGCATACTGTATTGCACATTGTGTTCCAAATTTCGTACTGCTATCTAATTACGGCGCAGAGTATACGCAGCAATGGATAGGAAGAAAACCCGACAAAGGTTGTAAGACAAAAGTTGTAAAGTGGATGGGAAAATACTACATGTTGCTGCGAAAAAACGGGATATCGAAAAAAGAGGCTAATAACGCTTTTCTACTTAATACAGGATGTTATTGTAGAAATATCCGTTAGAAAAACATAAAAAAGGGGCCAATTTGGCCCCTTTCATTTCACTAATAACTGCTTAGTTTTTCATTGCTGTTTCGGTAATAACTTGCAAATTGTCTTCAACGTTTTTCACATCTGAAGCGTTTTTGGCTATTTCAACAGCAAGCTGACGCTCGGCATCCGAGTCTACGTTGCCTGTTAATGTAACGTTACCTGCTTCAACATCTACATCAATATCGAAGCCAGAGATATCGCTATCCATTAATAGACGAGTTTTAATTACGGTAGCAATTTTGGCATCTGTTAGCGTACCCGTTTGCTCATCGTATTCTGATTCAGCGTCATCTGACATGTCGCTTGCCATTTTATCCATATCTTTCTCTTCAATAACAGAAAGTTGGTTGTCTACTGACATAACACCGTCAATATTTGAAAGTAGCTCTTCCGCTAATTTCTTATCAACTGAATGATCTACTTTACCTGTTAGAACAACATTTCCGTTGTTTACATCTGTATTGATATCGAATGAATCAAGGTTGCCGTTGAATAGTAATGTTGCTTCGGCCTTGCCGTCTATCCACGCATCCTTAGCGCCTTTTTCCCATTTGTTATCTGTCTCCATGTCACCAGCAAAAGCTGCAGTTGTCATCGAGGTCGCTACAAGTATAGAAAGTAATGTACGTTTCATAACAGTTCTCCTTTGTTGAAACTCCCAATAAGCAATGCGAAACTCGAGCCAACATAGCAAACAACTGATTTATAACAAGTTACCCTACTTTCATTCTAGTTATCACTTGTTAACATCTCTGCAAACTTTTCGGCCTATGAGCATTTTTTACCTACAATTTGCCTAACCGGAACGAAAATTGAATATTCATTAACCAATATACTTATTATTAATCGAACAATAGCCGAGTTTGCCTTTTTTAAAGCGTTTGCAAGCAAGCTAATAATGCAAAAAACAACTTAGTCAGGAACGACAATGAATATTTTACTGAACACCATGGCGATATTTCTTATCGCTGCCACTTTAGCGCCTTCACTCCCGTCGAAGCATTGGCTGGTTAGGGTGTGGGAATTTCCACGGCTACAGCTACTAGGTTTAATGGTGATAGTCTTGATTACCCAAGGGGTTATGTATCCATCGGCTCTTTCTGTATTTAACACGCTTATTACCTCATTGCTTTACATTGGATTAATTGCCTGCGCGATTTACCAAGCTATTTGGATCTTGCCTTATACCTTCTTTTATAAAAAGGAAGTGGTTAAAGCATCTTCTCAAGATGCTGGTGAGAGCATTAGTATTTTATCTAGCAATGTTTTTATGCCCAATGAAGATTACGACAAGCTATTAAAGCATGTGCGTAACACCAATCCAGACTTCGTCGTTACTCTCGAATCTAACAAGCGCTGGGAAATAGCCCTATCGGCGTTAAACGAAACTCATCCACACCAGCAGCATTGCCCGTTGGAGAATCTGTATGGCATGCACCTATACAGCAAATACCCATTGAAAACTGCCAAGCTCAACTATTTAGTAGAAGATGATGTGCCCTCCATGCTTGTCACTATCGATATGGATGGACAAGATGTGACGCTTTACTTTTTACATCCGAAGCCACCTAGCCCTACAGAAAACAAAACAGCTAAACCCAGAGATGTCGAACTTACGATGGTAGGCCAAGAAATAGCTAAAAAAGACGGGCCAATTATTGTGGCGGGTGATTTAAACGATGTGGCATGGTCACCTACTACCCGAAAATTTAAGAAAATAAGCGGTATGCTGGACCCAAGAATCGGTCGTGCATTTTTCAATACGTTTCATGCCCACTACCCATTAGTTAAATGGCCATTGGATCATGTGTTTCATTCAAGTCACTTTATGCTTGAAGACATTAGAAAACTGCCTGACATTGGCTCAGATCACTACCCGCTGTTAACGCGGTTGAAACTAAAACCAAAAGCCTGAATACAGAACGTAAAAAGCCGCTATAAAGCGGCTTAATTTTGAAAATGCTTTACGATTAGGTAGGCACACGATGCGCTGGAACTGACCTAACCGCTTTCGTATTGTGATTAACACACCACATAACGCTTTCGCATGCTTCTTCACGGCGTTTAAAGTGTGCAAGACCAATAAGTTTATCTTCTCGCGGCCACACCGCTTGTTTTAAAATAGCGGTGTCGGTTTCGCTAAGTGCGCTGGTGTCTAAACTCATTTCAACCGCTTTTTTATTCGGTTTAATTAAAGAAGGTTGAGCATCGGTGATAATACTTTTTTTGACGCACACATATTCGCGCAATACAGGATCTCGAACCACACCTATGTATTCGTCATCGCAAATAATGGCTGGCCACCCTTCAGATATTCGGCTCTGCCAGAACATTACAACTGTAAAGGCCACTAAAACAAACAGGGTTAAACCAATAAACTGACTGTCTAAATCCGGTGCAACAGAAACAATTATTCCTACTAATGCAGCAAATAATATCCACCCACCAAATACCCTTCGCATGGCATTGGGTGAAATACCAGAAATAACACTAACTTGTTTTAACTGGCTTTTTTCATAGTTGCGAAGTTCAACTACCGATTCAGAGTTCACAACTCTCTCCACTTGATTTTTACTCACTTTATAAAGATATGATTACGCTCACAAGTGAACCATAGTTTATTATACTAATTAAGATTTACGCTGACTTAGGAAGTTCCGTCGACAATTGACATATTTCAAAATGCATTGAGTCTGCAAGATTATCTTGCTGACGACGTAATTTTGTTAAGATCACAGACGGCTCTGGCTCTCCGAAAAAAAACCATTCAGCAAAGCGCTTTCCAAGCCCGCCACTTCGTAACTGATAAACATGCACTACATAGCGGTATCCATTTACGTAAGCATCTTGGTAAGCACGGCTTTCGTCTACTGATGTCAAACCGCCTCTAGGGTGAATAGCAAAGCTTTTCACCCCTGCTCCTCGTTTGGTTAAAAACGATATTCCCGCTTCAGATACACGCTTAACCGCAGCCTGCTTAAGGGCCTCTAGCGAAATATGCAAATAGGGCACATCAATTTTACCGAACAACCTACAGGCATTTGGGCATCCTGGCGCTAGCCCCACTGAAAAAGCCGTGTGGTCTCGCCCTTCCCAAGGGCGGATCCATACGTAAGGGCTAACGTGAACATAAAGTTCAATGCCATCACACTGGATGCTAAATACGTCTGGGACCTCTGGATTTCTGGCGTTTACTAGCTCGTTAAGGCGCTCGTCACTGTATTGCATACTAGGCCTCCAATAAGATATTTTAAGCTAATGCGCTGTGAAAAACCTAACAAAAGGGCGCGCTATTAATGCTTAGCTTAATGATTGACTAGTATGACATATTCGGTATTTTTTTGTTAGAGCGTTCTGTAATAACAAAGCAAAAACTGACGGTGTATATTTACACTGCCAGCTTACGTTTTTAGATGGGTATAGAAATAATATACTGGGGGAATTAACGCTGTTGACGATGGTTTTCAGGAACCGCTACCAGTTGTTCCTCAACCAATTCGCAAGTACCTTCCACGCTGTCACCGCGACGGGTTTCAAAAGAGACCGTATCGCCCTCAGATTTATCTTCACATGCTTCAATAGCTTCAGGTGGCGGACCATTCGGTCGACCCTGTTGCGCAAATGCGCTTAAACTTCCTGTGAGAAGAGTGGCAACGAATACAAGCTTTAACAATTTCATGACTTTTCCTAAGAAGATTAACTAACTCACATTCAGCATACGCGTTAAATGTGCAGATTCAGTGTAGAGAAGATGTAGAAGTAACGGAATAAAAGCAGAAACAATTGTTAGCAACGTACAAGCATAGATATACTCAGCACAATGAAACTATCCCATAAATTACTTGTTATTCTTGTTGGCTTTACCTGTGTGTCTTTGTCGCTTTCACTAGCACTTGCACGATGGAGCTTCGAGCAAGGCTTTAATGAATTTATTCAAAATCAGGAGCGAGAGCGCCTGATGAGTTTACGTCGCGTGCTTATTGCAGAGTACCGCAGCAATAATAATAGTTGGGATAATATTGAAATAGAGCGTGTTGCACCTACTGGCATCCCTCATCGCCGCCCCGGCATGCGCCCTCACCCCGGTGGATTCCCTCCCCCTAGGCATCAGATTGACGATGTATCTGCCGGCCCACCTACGTTACTGACTAATGCCTCTGGGAACATTATATCTGGGCAAGATTCCTATGCAGACGAAAACGAACGAAATGAAGTAAGCGTGAAACTTGAAGTCAACGGCGAGCTCATAGGTTGGCTTACCAGTTACCCACCCAAAACACCTGACTCTGATGTCGCTCGTGCTTTTTCTGCACAACAGTTGCACGCCATTATTTTTATAGGATTGGTATCACTTATCGCCTCGCTTGTACTGGCATTGGGCGTTGCGCCCCACATGCTAAGCCCTTTCAAGGCAATTTTACAAAGCGTTAAAGGCCTTACCGCACATCAATATAAAACCAACTTGCCAGAAAATCGTCCTGATGAGTTTGGCGAGCTAATGCGGCACATAAACACATTGGGAAATACCCTTGAAGCGCATAAAAATACTAAAAGCCAATGGCTAGCTGATATTTCTCATGAACTTCGTACTCCCCTCACTATATTGTCTGGCGAAATTGAACTGATAAAAGCAGGAATTCGACCACTTGATCAAAAACAACTCGCTTCGTTTGACCAAGAGGTTTCGCGCTTGTCTTTATTGGTTGAAGATTTATACCAATTATCACTGTCTGATATTGGCGGGCTTTCTTATCATTTCTCGTCAGTGGATCTGAGCCAAGTAATAGCGCAACAAAGCGAAAGCCTTGCGCATATTTTTGATACAAAAGGGCTTACCTTCACTTTTTCCTGCCCACCCAACATCACCATTAATGCCGATCACCAGCGCTTGAAGCAACTTATGCTTAACTTGTTAGTTAACGCTTGTGAGTACACCGATGCGCCAGGTACCGTGGAGTTAGTGGTTTCAGAACAACCTTCGTTTGTCGTTATTATTGTACAAGACTCAGCGCCGAGCATTGCGAAAGAAAATACAGCAGCATTATTTGAACCTTTGTTTAGAGAAGATGCCTCACGTAGGCGTCGAACACAAGGCGCCGGCCTTGGTCTATCAATTAGTAAACAAATTATAGAGGCCCATGGTGGCAAAATTAGCGCGTCAGTTTCGTCACTCGGCGGCGTTAAAATTACAGCAGAGCTGCCCAAATATTTCACTACGGATAATAACTAATGACATCGCACAAACATGTACTCATTGTTGAAGATGAAGATAAAATTGCGCAAATTTTAGTTGAGTTTCTTGCCTTGGAAGGGTTCACATCTACCGTACTGAATGAAGGTACCCATGTTGTTGATATGGTAAAAAAGGAAGCCCCCACGGCCATTATACTAGATAGGATGTTGCCCGGTGTGGACGGACTCACCATTTGCAAATCGTTACGTAGTTTTTCTATGGTACCCATTATCATGTTGACCGCTCGAGTCGATGAAATAGACCGACTTATTGGTCTTGAAGCGGGTGCCGATGACTATGTTTGTAAACCTTTTTCAGCGCGTGAAGTGGTAGCACGGATACAAGCTATATTGCGGCGAACCACTCAACAAACCAAAACTGAGTCTTCATTAGAAAAACTCACTTTTCGCCACATCGAGTTGGATATGTCTCGCTTTGAATGCGCTGTGGATGGCAACATTATTGAGCTCACGCCGGTAGAATTTCGGTTATTGAAAACGATGATGACGAAACCCGGTGTAGTTTACTCGCGAGACCAACTTATGGAACTTGGCTACGAAGATGGCAGAGTAGTCAGTAACCGCACCATCGACAGCCATATGAAAAACTTGCGCCACAAGTTAGCTACGGATGAACACATCAGTCCTATTCATGCGGTATACGGCATAGGCTACAAAGTACAATAGCCTGTTTTAGATAAAGTACAGTAGCCTTCTATACATCTTCATTAAAGCCTCTTTGAACCTGCACATAAACTGCACTTTTTAGCGATAGTCTTTGATTAGGTATTCCAATAGATATTCAAATCTAAAAGACAGTTCTGAGGCATTTTATGAAGACGTCATTTTACGCACTGCTTGTACTTACGTTGCTGGGCACATCCGCCTGCTCTGATAGCGACAATTCCAATAACACTTCAACAGCAGCAAGCGATACTTCCACTGGCTCAGATTCAGATGGCGATAGCGATGGTGATAGCGACGCCGACAGTGTTGTTACTGGTCCCAACCCAGACTATTTTTTAGCCGCCGGCCTGGCCGAAACTATTACTACCACGACGTGTACGCTTACGGATGGTACCACTACCGAATGCTACAAAGTCGTTATCAATGGAGCTCCTGCCAATACGGAAATTGGCCCCTTTTGCCCTTCGAATATTACAGATGATGCCACTAAAGGCGGTATATGGTTTGATGGAAGTGGCGACGTATATCAGCTGGAAGGACAATTCTTTGTTGACGTTAAAGCCCTTTATGGCGATGACTGGGAATTATACGATGAAGATACTGGCGATATTTTTGTGACCGATACACAGGTGGCGTGTGAAGCTGCAGCCCGCCCAAATGTAGCAGCGGAATATCAAAACCACTGCGTGCAGTGTTCAATTAGTTATTACGACGGCGGTATGCAACAAACTATTCTTATTCCAGTTACCCCAGTACCTTTATCAAACCCCGAATCTATTGGTGCTGACTTGGGCGTTTCACTTAATGGTGTAGTGATAGCAGGCCCTGCCCCTGTGTCCCAAATACTGGCGGCAAATACCATTGCAGCATTCGACGATTGTGGTGGCCACGTGAACCCCGCTGAAGGCTATCATTACCATGCTTCGTTAGGGTGTAGCGAAGTGGTAACCAGTATTGATGAGCATGCCAACCTAATGGGCTATGCACTTGATGGCTACGGTATCTACGGCATGTTAAATGCCAATGGAGAGGAAGACTATGATCTTGATGAGTGCAGAGGCCATGAAGACGATACAAGAGGCTATCACTATCATGCAGCAAGTGCAGCAGAAAATATGTTTATCGGCTGCTATCAAGGTGCCCAAGGCAGTATAGAGGTAAATGAATGATGTCCATATGTGCCAAATCGCTCAAGATATTATTTGAAAAGTCAGCCGAACGTTTACCTCTACTCTCATTGGTAACGGTACTAGCAATGGCATACTCGACGACAGTTTTGGCTCACAGCGGTCATATTCACAACGAAGCATTTGAAGCCTGTAAAACAAAAACGAAGGGCGAAGCGTGTCATTACCTTGTAGCCGATACCCAGCGTTATAAAGGCAGCTGCCAAGTTTTCAATTTAAAGACCTTATGTGTTCGAAGTGAACCCATCGAATATTTACAAAGCTTGCCAGATAAAATAGGGATAGAAGCTATAACAAACAATGCAAGTCCGCAGCAGCCAGATACTGTTCAAGCTAACAAAGTTAATGCGGCTAACATTCTCTCCCCAGTGAACCAAATCACTCCCAGTGAGCAGCAAACCTCTTCTAAAATGGGGCATTAGCCCCCATTCTCAAACTATGAAATAGATTCACACTGAGTGAATTCTTTGCAAGCCTAAGCACTGGCACCCTTCACAAAAAGAAATAATCTCCAAACTTTTCAACATATTAGACTAAGGTCTAATTATTGCTAGATTACCTGCAAGTAAGCATTACAGATAAGACAGTTAGTGCAACGTTTGATAGCGATGACAGAAGTTCGGTTATCAATCACTCACCAAAGGGAAATTAGGAGGTTTACATGCATTCACCCGTCAGTGTTGTCACGATAGTAAAAAGTCGTACAGAAAAACTCTGCAGACTCATAGAACAGCTTGAGTCGTGTAACCCACTACCCGATGAACTTGTCATTGTTTGGATGTGCTCTCCTTCAACGCTTTCACTAGCGAAGAGTGAGAAATTTAACATCGTGCATAAGTTCGTGGCTAACGGCGCGTTACCCATTGCTAGAGCACGCAACCGAGGCTTACAAGAAGCCAAGAGTAATCTTTTAGCTTACATAAATGTTGATGCCATCGTGGATAAAAACTTCATCGCTAAGGGGATGAACGCGTGGTGTCCAGGCTCAGTGGTATTTACCAAAGTGACATTCGTTCCAGAGTCACAATGGACTTTTCCCCACGACACTTTATGCCACATTAAAAGCCAAGAATTACCAGACGAAGACAATAACGAAATTCCGTCAAGACAACAGGAAGATGATCATGGAAAGTTTAGTGACGATAGCATTTGTTCTACAGTGTTTTTTATTAGCAAGACAGATTTTAAGAAAACCGGCGGTTTCGATGAAGGTT